>Ga0105048_10000061_pt1 | contig 139202 bp, 117 predicted proteins | sample MAT05_FD_78382 | JGI IMG/M metagenome (GOLD analysis project Ga0105048, IMG submission 78382) | Freshwater microbial communities from Lake Fryxell liftoff mats and glacier meltwater in Antarctica - MAT-05 | ecosystem: Environmental > Aquatic > Freshwater > Ice > Liftoff microbial mat | place...
CATCATCGAGCAGCAAGTCCAGAAGAGCGCCTCACTCGCGACCGGCATCTACAATCAGGTTCAGCTGCCTCAGGTCGAGCAGCAGGCCTATACTGGCGAGCTGCAGCGCGTTCAGCTGCCTGCCCATTCAGGACCGGCGGTGCCGCAGATGGGCTTTCCCAACTCGAGCTCGCTGCCGAGCTACAACAACTCTGGTTCCCGTCCGGCGCCGATGAACCAGTCGTATCCGGGGGCTCAAGCTTCGCACCCTGGCGCCTCCTACCAAGCCCGTGGCGGGTCGCCCGGCTCCCATCCAGGCGGCCATTCGCACCCCGGTCATTCCCAGCCGGGTCACTCCCAGCCGGGTCACTCCCAGCCCGGCCATTCGCACCTTGGCCATTCGCACCTTGGCCATTCGCACCCCGGTCACTCCCAGCCCGCACAGCCCGCGAACGGGTTCCAGAACATCACGGGGTCCGGCGTCGGGCCGCTGCCCAACCTCGGCCAGCCGATGAGCGGCAGTGAGCCAGGCCACAGCAGCCAGCCTTCTGTCTCCAACTCGCTCGCCATCTCCCACTCCCCGCACTTGCTGTCGGGCCAGCGCCAAGAGTCGAACAAGAAGCTCACCATGGTGGCGCTCGGGTTCGCGGCGGCCGCAGGCGGGCTCGGTGCGCTGCTCTATGTCGGGTTCGGGCGCTCCACACCGGCCGCGTCTTCGGCTCCGGACCCGTCCTCGACGACCGTCGTGGCCGCGACTGCAACCGAGACCTCCCAAGCCTCGGTGCCTGCTAGCGCCTCTGCGCAAGCCAGCGCCAGCGATGAGAAGAAAGAGACGACGCTCGACGTGAAAGTCACGCCGGAGGCTGCGGACATCTTCCTGGACGGCAAGAAAGTCGGCACCGGCACCCTGAAAACGAGCATCCCGATGGATGGCCTCGAGCACGAGCTCAAGGTCGACGCGCAGGGCTACAGCGCGAAGGTTCGCAAGATTCAGCCGAATGAGGCAGCCGTTACTTGGGAGCCAGAGCTGATTGGAGACAAGCGAGGCACGGGGGCCGTGAGGCCGCCGCCACCGCCGCCTGACCCGACGAGTGGCTTGCCGAAGCGCGACGGCAACGGAAAGATCGTCAGGCCGATCGACCCTACCTACAATCCGTAAAGCTCCTTCGGCTGTCGTCGCATTGCCGAAATTCGCAGCTGGCTGGTACGCTCTGGCGATGGGTGGGTATTTGCTATCTCGCTGCTTCGTTCTCGCCGTCGCCAGCGTGACCCTCGTGCCAGCGCTGGTCGTTGCTCGCGACGTGGCCGCGCAGCCGGCGAAGTCGGACGAGGCGAAGACGCGATACCTGAAAGGCGTCGATCTGTTCGACGAAGGCGACTACCAGTCGGCGCTGATCGAGTTCAGGCGCTCCTACGAGCTGGTTCCGAATTTCAACGTGCTCTACAACATCGGGCAGGTTCACTTTCAGCTCGCCGACTACGCGAACGCGTTGAAGACGTTGCAGCAATACCTGGACGAAGGCGGCAAACGCATCCCTGCTTCGCGCCGGTCGGATGTCGAGCGAGACGTCGACAAACTGAAATCACGCGTCGCCCAGGTCACTTTCAAGGTCAACGTCGCGGGGGCTGACGTGCGGGTCGACGATCAGTCGAGCAGCCAACCCATCACGGGGCCAATCATCGTGAGCGCGGGCAAGCGCCGCTTCGAAGTGTCGAAGCCCGGGTTCAAATCGGTGACCAAGGTCGAAGACATCGCTGGCCAAGAGAACCGCGAAATTCCGATCGAGCTGGTGCCAGACGCCGCTGGTGGCGGAGGTGGCGACGGCAAGCCGCCCGTCGTGATCATCGGCGACGACGGCCGCCCTACGACGACACCAGACGAGCCGGGACCGCCTATCGGGCCGATTGTGCTGTGGTCACTCACTGGCGCGCTGGCGATCTCGACTGGGGTGATGGGTGGCCTGGCGCTGTCGGCCGACTCCAATTTGCAGGAGCTCAAGACCACACCCGGAAATAGCGAAGAAGACATCGCTTCGCAGGCGGACCAAGCCAAGACGTTCGCGCTCGTCTCGGACATCTTGCTGGGCACGACGCTGGCTGCGGCCGCCGCAGCGACGATCTTCACCGTGATCGAGCTTACCGGCGACGACGGAACGACGCCGGACGACAAACCCGCAGCCCCGGCGGCGACGAGCCGCTTGCGACTCGGGCCGGGCTTCGTCGGCCTTTCGGGGACATTCTAACAGCCATGGCAACTCGACTTCCTTCACATCGGTGTACTTCTTTGGTCCGTTCGCTCTCCCTCGCTTTGGTGCTCGCGCTCTCCAGCGCGGTCGTGGCGTCGTGCTCGCTCGTGATCGACGGCAACGCAGAGAGTTGCACGGCCGATGCCGACTGCGTCAACCACCCCGGCAAGACGTTGTGCGACCTCGAAGAAGGCACCTGCATCTCGCCAGACACGTGCTCTACCAACGCCGAATGTGGCGCGGACGAGGTGTGCACGTTCGCGTCACCCCGCAAATGCAGGACGCTGCTGGCAGAGCACTGCGGTGTCATCTACCCGGACGACCCTGGCATTTACAGAGACGAGAATGCCTTGTTGATCGGCCTCACGGCGCCGCTGACGGAGAATGGCGCCGCCTCCAGCACAGGCGTGAGCATTCTCAACTCCGCGAAGCTGGCCGTCGACGAGATCAATGACGCTGACGGGGCCAACGGGCAACGGCTGTTGGTGCTCGTCGTCTGCGACGACACCGGTGACAGCAACATCGCTGAGGTGAACGGCCAGGCCCTGACCGACATGGGCATCCAGGCGATCCTCGGGCCGGCCTTCAGTGGTCAGACGCTGAATATGACCAAAGGCACCGACGACGACCCGGCCGACCCAGCCGACATCGCGAGCGACGGCACGGTGGCGCGCGGCGTGTTCAATATCTCATCGTCTGCCACCAGTACCGAGATCACCGGCATCAAAGACAAGGCGCCCTCGTGTGCCAGCGAGGAAGATTGCCCAGGTCTGGTCTGGCGCACCTCGCCGTCCGACCTGATTCAAGGCGCGGCGATGGTGGCGTATTTCCCCCAGCTCGAAGTCATCGCGAAGAATCGTGTCGAGCCGCCGCGCCCCAAGGTGAAGGTCGTAATTCTGCACAAGGGTGATTCGTACGGGAGCAACCTCGCCAACTTCGTCCATGAAAATCTGCTGGTGAACGGCGGTGTGCTGGCGATCAGCTCGCCCGACGTCAAGAACCTCGACTACGGCGACACCAGCGCCGCCGCCACGCCCACCCCCGACGCCGACGTCATCGCTGAGGCCATCGCGTTCCAGGCCGATGTCTACATCTTGATCGGCACCAACGAGCTGGGCACGCCCCTCGACGCGCCCACCGAGCCGGGGGTGATGCAATTGATCGAAGAAGGCTGGGACGATACGACGATGGACTCCAAGCCCTACTACTTGTTCGCCGACGGCGGTCTGATCGGCGAGGTCGCCAACGCCGCCACGCTGACGGGCGCGCGCTCGCGCGTGCGCGGCACCGTTCCGGGCACGATAGCGCTGTCACCAACCGATCCGATCGGTCTGTATACCGGCCGTTATACGCAAAAATTTCCAGACGACGAGGTGGGCTCACCCACGGTCTTTGGCGGCGCGGGGGCCTATGACGCGGTCTATCTGATGGCATACGCGGTGGCGGCGGCCGACGGTCAGCCGATGACAGGCGAGCAGTTTGCGCGCGGAATGCTGCGCATGTCCGAAAGCGAGCCGATCGAAGTCGGCGTGGGCAAGTTCGGCACCGCCAACAACATCTTGCAGAACGACGGCAGCATCAACTTCATCGGCGCTTCCGGTCCGCTCGACTTCAACCCTGTGGCTGGCGAAGCAGAGTCCGACATCCAGATCTGGTGCCTCGCTGCGAGCGGCCAAGGTCAGTTCTCGACGCTGTTCTACTCCGCCGAGTCCGCGTCGATGGACGGCAACAACGATGCTGTCGGCACCTGCCCGTTCCCGTAGGAACGCTGTTCAGACGCGCTGCCAGCTGAGCGTCACGGCGTCGCCCAACCCCTCGTCGTCGCGGGGGGCGACTGTGCGCAGGTCGAGCACGACGCCGCTCGGGTCGACGCGCCCGATCACAGGCAGACGATGCTCGCGCAGGTGGGCGACGAACGCGCCCGCCGAGTCGTGATCGGCGACGGATACGACGACGCCGATTGACGGGATCGATCGCCCGGCGAGCGAGCCCCCGCCCATCTCTGCTTGTGTCTCCGCCACGCGCACAGTGACCCCGCGAGCCGAGAGCGCGCGGACCAGCGCCTCCGCGCGGGTGCGCAGCGACGCCAAGTCGACACGCGCCATCGCCAATGTCGGCACGTCGCTCCAAGCCGAGCCAGCCAGATAAGACTCGAGCGTCGCCTCGAGGGCGACCATCGGCAAGCGTCCGAGACGAAACGCGCGAATCAGTGGGTGCTTGCGTACACGGCCGACGATCGCTTCGTCACCGACGATGGCGCCGCCCTGCGGCCCACCGAGCACTTTGTCGGTGCTGAAGGTGACGGCGTTCACGCCCGCGCGGATCGCGCTCTCTACCATCGGCTCTCCTGGAAACCCCGCATCCGCGAGCTCCACCAGCGCCCCACCGCCGAGGTCTTTCAGGAGCGACACGTTGCGGGCCTTCGCGAGCGCTGCGAGATCCGCCAGCGCCGGACGTTCGACGAAGCCGATCTGACGAAAATTGCCAGGGTGTACCCGAAGTATCGCGGCCGTGTCGGGGTGCGCGTCCAGCGCCCGCTCGTAGTCCGCGACGCGCGTCTTGTTGGTGGTGCCCACTTCGACCAACTTGGCGCCGCTCTCCGCCATCACGTCAGGCACGCGGAAGCCGCCACCAATCTCGACCAGCTCGCCGCGCGAGACGATCACCGGTCGCCCGCGCGCGACGGTCGCGAGCAGTAGCAGCACCGCCGCCGCGCAGTTGTTGACCACCACGGCGCTTTCGCTGCCGGTCAATTGGCTGAGCGCAGCCTCCATGAAAGCCCCGCGTTTGCCGCGCTTTCCGGTCGCGAGGTCGAGCTCGATGGAGCAGTAGCCCTCCATCGTGGCGCTGACGGCCGCGCTCGCGCGTTGCGACAGAGGGGCTCGGCCGAGGTTCGTGTGGAGCAGCACGCCTGTCGCATTGATGACGCGCCGCGCCCGAGGGGCAAAGGCCTCGGTGGCAAGAGACCTGACCATGTCGGCCACCACGTCCGCGCTGGGCGCCGGTTTCGCTGGGTCTTTCAGCAGATCATCCCGCGCTCGATCGATCGCTGCACGCACCAGACTCGTGAGGGCGGCTTGACCGAGGTTTTGACGCAGCTCGGAAAGGTCGGCTCGTAGAGCCACGCGATCGACCCGCGGTAGCTCGCTCACGTTGGAACAGGACTCTCTGCTGATGCCCGTGATGATAGCCTCCTCCGGGCCCTTACTCACCCTGGAGTTCCTTCATGAAGCTCGAAAGCACGGCCCGCCGGCGCGGCCGCTCGATCTACACGCGCACCGCCCTGGGCGTGCTCGCCCTCGGCGTCACCCAGCTCGGCTCGCACGCCGAGGCCGCTTGGCCTCCGGCCGAGGACGCGACGGTCGAGGACATGGCCAACCCGGCCAACTGGCCCGACGATCCGGGCTACGGCTGGAGCGAGGACGAAAACGGGCAGTGGAACTACTACTCGTTCATGGTGCCGAACGAGAACGTGCGGCCCGAAGAGACGGCGACGGGCATGTCGATCGATCTCGCGTGGCGCTACACGCAAGGTGACCCGCGCGTCGTGATCGCGGTCACCGACAGCGGCATCAATTGGGACGAAGACGACGTGATCGAGGCGGCGTACCTCAATCACCGCGAGCTCTTGGGCCATCGTCCCAACCTCAATGGCGTGGTGTGCGGCGATTTGAACCCGGAATTTTATCCGGATGCAGCAGCGGGTGACCTGGTCGGCTTCGATTGTGCGCCAGCCGGAAATCTCGACGGCGTGATCACCGTGGCCGACTACGCCGAGACCGACGTGCTGCTGCCGCTGGCGAGCGAAGGCCACCCGAAAGGCGACCGCAACAACAATGGCAAATTCGACGCTGGCGACTTGATCATGAATTTCTCGGACGGCATCGACGGCGACGCCAACGGCTATGTCGACGACATCTCCGGCTGGGATTTCATGAAGGACGACAACGACCCGTACGACGACACGCGCTACGGGCACGGCACCGGTGAGGCGCGCGACTCGACGGCGAGGGCAAACAACGGCATCGGTAAAGCTGGCGGCTGCAACCAGTGCCGCATGTTGCCGATGCGCGTGGGCGATAGCTTCATCACCGACGTCAACGACTTCGCGCAGGCAGTTTTGTATGCGACCGACCAAAAAGCAAAGGTCATCCAGAGCGCGCTCGGCACGGTGAACAACAACCGCTTCACGCAGGCCGCGCTCGACTACGCGTGGGAGAACGGCGTGATCACGATGGCGTCGATGGCTGACGAAAATTCACGCCATCACAACATGCCGACGCTCTCGAACCACACGCTCCCCGTACACGCGATTCAGTACGCGGGCGGACGTATCACCCAGGCGCGCACCTTCCTCCAATACCACCCTTGCTCCAATTACGGCGGCCAGAACTTCCTGTCGGCTTCGGGTACCGGATGTTCCAGCGAAGCCGTCGGCCAGTCTTCTGGTGTGCTCGGCCTGGTCTGGTCCGCTGGCCTACGTGAAGGTATCGATCTCACGCCGGGCGAGGTGTTCCAGTTGATGATCATGGGCGCCGACGACATCGACGTGCCCGAGTCGCAGGTGCCGGATTCGCCAGATCGCTGGTCGCAACCAGGCTTCGATCAGCGCTTCGGCTACGGTCGCGTCAATGCGAACAACGCGGTCGAAGCCGTAATTCAGGGCAAAATTCCGCCCGAAGTCGACATCACGAGCCCCACCTGGTTCAGCGTCCTCTACAAGGACCAGGTCACCGCCCCCGTCGACATCGTCGGTACCGTCGCCGCGAAACGCGCGAACAGTTGGGATTACGTCGTCGAGTGGGCGCCGGGTATTCAGCCGCTCGACGGTGAGTTCGAGATCATCAAAGAAGAGACTGGTCTCGGACCCGAGGTGGTAATCGGCAACGATGGCCCCATCGCGTCGATCGACGTACGCAACTTGGAGGGCTTGCCGATCCCGCAGGAGAAATGGGATGTCGACAGCCAGCTGGGCGAAAATCAATACACGATAACGGTGCGCGTCCGCGCCATCGCCCACTACGACGGCAACGTAGGCGACGTAAAAGGCGAGCTCCGCCGCACCTACTACGTGCACGAAGATCCGGATCTGGTGAAGGGCTTTCCCATCTACGTAGGCGACGGCGGTGAGACCAGCGCCAAGCTGGGCGACCTCGACGGCGACGGGGTGGTCGAGCTCGTGTATCCGACGGCGGGTGGCGATCTCCACGCGTTCAAGCTCACCAGTGGCACTCCTGTCGAGCTGCCCGGTTTCCCGTTCAAGGCGAGCTTCATGGACGGCTTGAACGACCCGCCGCTCGATGCGGGCGAGCCCAACTACCTCGGCGCGCCGGCGTACCAGGGCGGCATCGACATCGATCTCGCGCGCGAGACGCTCACGAATTTTGCGCCGGCAATCGGCGACATCGACGGCGATGGCGACAACGAGATCGTCGCCGTATCTTTCGCCGGCACCATCTACGTCGTGCAGAACGACGGCTCGCTGCTGCCCAGTTGGCCGAAGCGCCTCGCGCGAATTCCTTCTTGTTCGCTCGACCCGGCGACCCCCACCATAGGGCCGTGTATGTCGACAGAGAGTCGCATTGCGCGCGGCTCCATGGCGGCTCCAGTCCTCGAAGACATGGATGGCGACGGCGACCTCGACATCATCGTGGCTGCTTTCGATGGCAAGATTTACGTCTTCGACAGCGAGGGCAACGATCTCGACGGCTTCCCCGTAGACGTCCTCTACGACGGCAAGTTCGGCGGCGACCCGCCGGCTCCCAATCGCATCTTCACCACCCCCGCGATCGCAGATCTGAATGGCGACGGCGTGCCAGATCTCATCGTTGGCTCGAACCAGCTCGTTGGCGAGGGCGGTAATTCCGGCGCGGTGTACGCAGTCGATGGGCGCGGAACCAACGCCCCCAGCCCGTATCTGCCCAACTGGCCGGTGACGATGACCTCGCTGAACCTCTTTCCGCTGGTCGCAGAAGGCGTCACCAACTCTCCCGTGGCGGCGACCTTCGAAGGCGTGCTGGCGGGTGTTTCGCACGGCAACGCTTCGTCGCCGCTGATCTTGCCGGGCGACCCGGGCGAGCAGAAGAAGCTGAACGCCTACCCGACCAATATCTTGCCGCAGAACCCGGACCCGAATGCGCTCGACGGCCTGGCGCCCTCCAGCGCGTTCGGCCCGCTCAGCACGGCGGCGCAGCCGAACACGATGTTGCCGCTGTTCTCGCAGCCTGCCCTCGCCGACATGGATCAGGACGGCGTGCCGGACGTGATTGCCTCAGGCGGCTCGCTCAGCCTGGCCATCAACATCCAGTCGCCGAGCGACAACCTCAAGGGCGACAACCTGCTCGCCATGTGGAGCGTGAAGACCGGCAAGATGCTGCCTGCTTCCCCGATGGTGCTGGAGGACTTCACGTTCTTCAACAGCTCCGCCATCGCCGACATCAATGGCGACGGTTACCCGGAAGCGATCATCGGCTCCGGTGGCTACTACGTCCACGCCTACGATGCGTGCGGTCGTGAGCCCGAAGGCTGGCCGAAGTTCACCGGCCAATGGATCATCCCGACGCCTGCGATCGGGGACCTCGACGGTGATGGCTCGCTGGAGGTCACCATCGGCACACGCAGCGGCTGGCTGTACGCCTGGCACACCGGCGCTCCCGTCACGAACCTCGTCGAGTGGGAGAGCTACCACCACGACAATCGCAACACCGGCAACTACGACGTGCCGCTCGACCAGGGCGGCGACGTGGGGGCCGCTACGCCGCTCACCGACGCGATGTGCGCGATTCCCGAGAACCCCGACGGTGACGATGGCGACTACACCGCGAGCGGCGGCTGCGCGTGCAAAGTCGCGAGCGGGCCCGAGCAGAAAGGCCGCGGGCTTGCATTCGGGGTGCTCGCTTTGCTCGGCCTCGCGCGGCTCGGCCGGCGCCGGCTGACGATCACGAAGTAGCGATCAAACTGCTGCTGCGCCGCCTCGAGCGTGAAGCCCGCCCCGCGCAGCCGTTTGAGCAGCCGCGCGAGCGCGCCGCGGCTCCGACGCGGTGGCAGATCGAGCTCGTGGTCGCGCGCGTGGCTCGTGTCGCGCAACCGCTGCGGTGCGTGAGCACATCTCGAGGCTCGGTGGAACCACAAGAGCTCACGTCCACGAACGCATCTGCGCCACGCGTGCACGGCCACGCAGAGAGCACAGCGCCAGCAAAAGCAAGCAGGCTGAAGCATTCGGCGCGCCCGGCTCGACTCGGCAACCGCAGCCGTCGTCACTCTCACCAACGCCCGCGCCGCCACTGCCACCCTCGCCCGGATCACCGCCGCCTGCACCGCCAGCCCCGCCCTCGCCACTCGCCAATGCCAACTTGCAATCGGCGACTTCTTCGACGGTGCCGATGCAGAGGCCTGGCTTCTTGGAATCACCCGAGGTCGCGGTGTTGACGATTGCAACCACGAAATGGTCGACCCCGCCCGTGCTCAGCGTCTCGCTTCCGGCTGTCACGTCTGCGACGCGCTTCACCGTGAGGTTCGGTCCGTTCTCGGTCACCAGCAAGATCTCGATCGCCTCTGTCGAGGTGGGGTCATCGGCGCTTGCGGCCAGCGCTGCCGTCATCTCTGCGCGCCCGCCTGACATCATCGAGAAGTACGAAGTGGATGCGTAAAACAAGCGCGCTTCGTCGTCGACGTACGGAGCCTGAACCGCCTCCATCTTCACGCGGTCGAGGTCTTCACCATTGGCATATGCAACATCGGGATCGGCAAAATCGTCGGTGTACAGGTTCCAGGTGGCAAACTCGACCATTGCCTCGGCGAACGACTCTGCGCCGATCTCCGCGGCGACTGCGTCGATCTGGCTCATCCAGATCGGGTCGGCGCCGCCCTCGCCGCCGTTCTCGCAGCGCTCCCATAGCAAACGGATGGCGTCAGGGTCGTAACGTTCCGCCAAGAACTGAAAGAAGATGGCGCTGCCATAGCTGAATGGGTCGACGGGCCCAGGCAGCGGCTGATCGAGGGGCCGGTCTGGGTTCTCCAGGTAGCCGTCGGTGAATGCTTCGAAGTCATTCAGCGTCGGATCGAATGCCTCGGTGGCCCACACCGCGGTGCCCTCCGAGAGCACGCTGCCCTGATTGACGTCGTACGCAGCCTGAACGGCGTGGAAGAGCTCATGACTGCCCAGGATGCGATTGGCAATCAGCGTCGATGGATAGCCATAACCCACGAAATCGTTCTCTTGGGTCATGAACCCGATGCAGCGCTCCGAGTTTTCTACGAGGCAGCTGTCTTGCCGAAACGCACCGTCGCCGACGCCTGCAAAGTCGACCAGATACACGTCGAAGCGGTCGTCGCCACCATTGTCAGGCACGCTCTCGTCGCTCTCCGGAGCGCGAAAGCCGAGCGACTCGTAGTAGGCGAGCACCTCGACGTAGACGCTCGCCACTTGTTCGACGAAGTCTGGAACACCGTTGCCGTCGTCGTCGCCGAGGTAGACCGCGTTCTGCCCATTGCGCGTGAAGTGAATGAGGAAACGACCGTCGGTGGAGCCGAAGGTCTCGACCAGGTCGGCGCGGTCGAAGTTGAATTGCAGGTTGTTTCCCGGCGTGTCCGGGCGCACCTCGGGCTCGGCGAACGGCTGTTCGTTCGTAGGCAGCTCTGCAAGGTCGAGCTGGCCGTCGCTGGTACAAGCAGCGGCGAGCAGCAGCAACACACACCAAGGAGCGCGCCTCACGGGAGAAATGCCCAGCGCACCTGCACGGTGCCCGAGTCGGTCTCGGCCATGGGGAGGGTTGCCTCCGTCTGACATTGCTCTTGCGCGGCTTCGTTGTAAAAGTGCGTCACGGTGAACTTCAGCTGACGGCCGCTCTGCAGCTGAATCACGTACACGTTGCCTGTCATCTGTACGCAGCCCGGGTACGTCCAATAGCTGGACAGCGCGGTGGCCGGCGAGCCCTCGAGGCCCGTGCCATCAGCGATGAGATCGCAGCTTTCCGTGAAGTAGGTGTCGCTGCGATAGGTCAGGTCGGCCGGCGCTTCTGCCAAGGTGTCGTAGTCGGGCGTGCCCGGCAAGCGCGCCGCTGTCACGCAAGAAGGACCGGAGTTGCCGCTGTTGATGCGACCGACGTAGCGTCGGAATGCGATATCCCAATCCATCGACGCGAGCGCGTCCTCGTCGTTGATGAGGACCTGCTCGAGGCCCGCGTCGGTGAACTTGCCGTAGGTGTACGAGTCTGGATCGGGATTGAACGCGCCGCCTGCCGTCGCGTCGATGATCGACAGGAAGCCGCTGCCGTCAGCTTCGGTGGTGATGCCTGTGGCGCTCGGAGCGGTCTTCAGGTTCATGGCGAGGAACACGTCGTCCTCGCAGAGCACGGGCGTCGGCTCCGTGCAGATCGGCTGAGCGCCGCCTTCGCCGCCGCCGCCTACCGGCGGGCTGCCGCCCTCTGAGCCGCCACCGACGGCCGAGCTGTCACCGCAGGCCGCGAGCAAACCGGCGAGCGCAAATGTCGTGAACAAAGTCTTCATCGCGAATGCCTTCTTTGAGCTGTGAGTCACGGCAACGTGCCTCCGATGTGCTTGACCCGCATGCGGACGGTGCCGACGCTGTCTGTGGTTGCCCCGTCGAAACCTTCGAATGCGACGAAGAACGGCTCGACTCCGTCCGAGCCCGCCACGAGCCACGCAAACTCTCCCGCTTGGAGCGGGTCGCTGCCGGCGACCAGCCAGCGGTTGGAGAAGGCGCTGATGACACCGTCTGTCAACCAGATCACGTCGCTCGCCGTCAACGTGGCGTTGTCCGGTGCGTCGAAGTCGCCGAGCGCCGAGGCTGCCGTCTTCTCCATCACGTCGGCAAGCTGCTCGCTCGCCGTCAGATCCGCCATCAAGTCCACAGCCTCGACGTCGCCCGCCCCTTCGTCGCCACCATTGACGCTGATGGTGGCGCGTCGAAAGCACAGATCCCAATCGCTGGAGGCCTTTGCTTCGGCAGGTGTGAGGAACGAGATCTCTCCGGTCGACAGCCGTACGCATCCGCTCGGATCACTCGGCAGAGGCTCGGTGGCGCCTCCCGCTGTGCCGTCGATCTCTTGCAGCACCTCCGTCTCGCTCACCCCGCTGGCGTCGACCGAGGCGAAGCGCAGCTGGTAGAGCGCAGGAATGGGCGCCCCGGCCTCTTCGCCATAGAAGCCGATCAGCTGCACCTTGTAGAGCTCGTCACCTCGACGAATGCCGTACACGTGAAAGCGGCTGTAGAGCAGGTGCGTGGGGCCATCGTAGGCGTACCACTTGATGAACGCGCCGCCCGCCTCGTCCTCCAGCAAAAACGGGATCTCCGCCGGCACGCTGTCTTGGCCGAACATGGCGATCTCGTTGGGCCCGAATGCAGCGCCGTCACCTTTCCCCGATTCGCCGCCGTTCGTATAAATCTGTTTGCCTTCGAAGCGCAGGTCCCATGCATCGGACGCTGTCACGATCCCGGGCGCGTCGAGGTCGACGTAGGTGGGCTCACTGCTGGTGGGCACTTCAAGCAGCGTGCCGCCGAGCAGCGGGTCTCCTCCGCCGGCCCCGCCGCCACTACCGCCGCCGCCATCTTCCGGGACTTCGTCGCAGCCCGGGCTGGCAGCAAGCAGGCACATCACACAAGCAGCAGACAGGAGTCGGTGAAACATAAGTTACTCCGTGGGGGGTGGCAGCTCCGCGGCGATCCCAAGATAGAAGGTTCTGCCCTCGATCGGGCGCTGATCGAAGTCCCGCTCCGGGTCCTTCTGGATTCCTAGCAGGTTCAGGACGCCTGCGTAGGCCTGGCCGCCAGGCCAGACCTCTTGGGCGACACGTAGATCGAGCGTGGCGAATGGGGGCGAGCGATTGTCGTCGTCCAGGTAGGCATCGGTGACCGTACGCAAGCGTCCGTAGAACGAGAGCCCGATCGGTGTCTCGGCGAAGATCGAGACCAGCAACGTATGTGGGGGACGACCCGGCAACGGCCGCTGCGTCGCTTGGTCACGTGTGAAGCCGTAGGCGTAGCCAGCCTCGGCGCGGACGTAGTCGTGCGCCTTCACCCGGATGCTCGCCTGCGCGCCACCCGTGAACGCCTGACCAACGTTCACGTAGGTGTAGTCATCGACACCCGCGGGTCCGGTATTGGTGGGCGCTGGTCGCAAATCGATCAGCTGGTCGACCCAATTCGCATAGCCGCTGGCCTTGAAGGTCAGCGCCTTCTTCACCTTCCATTCGCCGTCGACCTGAAAGCCCCATGACGTCTCGGGGTCGAGATCCGGATTGCCGATCACGCGATATCCGAACGTCGAGTGGTCGAACACGAAGCCGATCTCTTTCGCCGTCGGCACGCGATAGCCGCGGCCGCCGCTGACACGAAACACGAGGCCGTCCGTCGGCAACACGGCCAACGCCAACCGCGGCGCAGCTGCGAACCCGTAGCGTGGGCTCGCTTCGATGCGCCCGCCCACGGTCGCTGAAAAGTATTCGATCGGGTCGAATTTCACCTGCGTGTATGCGGCGCCATTGCCGAGCGTGGTCGGCTCTACCTCGGCCAGGGATGTCTGCACCACTTCGCCATTCGAGAACGTCGCGCGATCGAGCGATTGGTGAAAGCTCTCGATCTCGCCGCGTGCGCCAACCAGAAAGGAGGCGACCTCGCCCTGGAAGAAGCTGCCGATCGCCTCCGCCGAATGCATCGTATGAAAACGCTGACGCTCGTCGTCGAGCGGCGAGTCTTGGCGGTCGTTGCCTGTGTGATTCCAGAACCACTGCTTTCCGAGGGTAATGGTCAGCTCGTGGCCCTTTCCCAGGTCCAGCTTGTCGCGCAGGTGCGCCGAGAAGCGATTCGTCACGTCGGGCAAGTCGATCAGGAACGTGCCGAGGCCTGGCACCTCTTGCGCGTCGAGGCCGAGGGCGGCTTCTCGGCCATAGCGGAGCTTTGCGATGACCTCGTTGGCCTTGCCCAATTTGGTACCAGCGCGTAGCCCTACGTCGACGCGATAGGTGTCCGGCAACGCCAGATCGGGTGGCGCGAGACTCACGCCGGTCGTGCCATAGAACGAGCTCTCGGCCGCCACCCAGTTGTCGTCTTTGCGATAGGCGGCTTCGACAGCAGCGAGACCACCCCAGCGATGCCGGCCTTCGACTTGGAAGCGACCGGACCAGCCCTCGAGCTCGGGCGGGCCGCTGATCACGTTGATGACGCCGCCGATGGCGCTGGTGCCGTAGAGGGCGCTCGACGGCCCCTGCACGATCTCGATGCGCGAGACGCCTCCCAAAGAGAGCTGCGCCAGATCGACAGCGCCGCCGACGTCGCCGACGACACGTTCCCCGTCTTGCAGCACCAAGATGCGCTCACGATCGAAGCCACCTATCTGCGCCGCGCTCGGCTGACCAATCGAGCCGTAGGCGGCGGGGTTGACCGACATACCGAGCTCGCCAGCCAGCGCCTCGCCGACATTGGTAGCACCTCGGCGCCGCGCCTCTTCACGCGTGACGACGTCTACGCGCACCACCGACTTTCCGGCGGCCTCCTTCGAACGCGTGCCCGTGATGACGACTTGGTTTTCTTCTTCGTCGGCGTAGGGGTCGTCTTTGCCGGGCGCGGGCGCGGCGTCTTGGCCTCGCGCAGTGAGCGACCATGAAGCTTGTCCGAATGCGAGCAGGCAAAAAAGGTGCGGCTTCACGGACAACTGATTCTCAGCAGAAAGCTCAACACAAGTTTTCGATAATGAATATCGTTTTCTCTAACAATCGACGCCCGGCGCCACGAGCGGTGCTGTCAGCGCGCGGGGGTTGCTTCTGGGGGCCCGACGACCGTCGCGATAGAGTGCGGCGCACACGCTCCCCGATTGGAACCATGAAAATGGCCGCACGAGAAGTCGTCATTCGATATCCGCGCGCGCAAGCCCGCAGCATCGCCGGCATGGCGTTCGGGCTCATCGGCTTCCCGCTCGCGATGGTGCTCTTGGGGAAGGCGCTCGGACGCGAACCCCCGACCTGGGTCATGTTCGCCGCCTTGGCGACGGCGGTCGCCTGCGGCGCCGCATGGGCGACCCACCGAGCGCGAAAGGGTCGCCTCGAGATCGACGCGGAGACGCTCACCATCGCGCATGGCGCGAGCGAGCGTCGACGAATCTCGAAGACTGAAATCGAGAGCGGCCTGCTCGTCGGTGAACCGGAGCGCCTCGACCTGACGCTCGCGTCCGGCGAGGTGCTGCAGATCTCGTTCAGCGACTCGCAAGCGGCGCAGGAGACGCTCGACGCGCTCGGCATCGCCGAAGCACAACGGAGAACGCGGCTCCGGTTGTACTCGCCCGGCGCCTACGTCGTCGTATTGAGCTTCGGAGGAATCTTCGGGGCCATCCCCGGCGCCGTCTTGGGCGCACTCCTCGGGGCGATTGTCAGCGGCAGAGGGAGCGGGCTCACCGGTTTCGGCTACGCGACGGTGGCGGCGACTACGCTGCTGATCAGCTGGCTCACAGCCCGGCTCGCAACCAAGATCCTTGCACATCTGACCATTGGTGAAGACGGCATCGCCTGGCGTGTTGGCGGTGGTCGCACGCGCTTTGCGACATTCGAGCAGGTCACGGGGATCAGCTTGACGCGGATCGGCGCCGCATCGCGCCCCAGCTGGTCCCTGGAGATCCACGTCGCGGGCCAGAAGTCGCATCCAATCGCCTACTTCAACCAATCCCAGTTCGACGAGGCGCGCGCCATCGTGACCCGACTCGAACAGGCCATTGCCGCGCGCGCGCTCAGCACGACCGCGGCAGGTCTCGCCGAGCTCGAGCCTGGAGAGCGACCGGTGGGTGAGTGGCTGGTCGCGCTTCGAGAGCTGGGGACCCGCGCTGGCGACTATCGATCAGGCTTGAGTCGCGAACGTTTGCTCGACTTGGTGGACGACCCAGCTGCCTCCGCCCCGCATCGCATCGCAGCCGCGGTCGTGCTTTCGTCCGACACGGACGAGACCACGCGAAGGCGCATTCGTGTCGCTGCCGAGTCGTCGGCCAATCCGAAGCTGTCCGCGGCGCTCGACGCCATCGGGAGCGCCGAGATCGAAGAGGCCGCGGCCGTCGAGAGCGTCATCGACGACGCGCTCGAGCAAAGCCGAACCTAGAGCTCCTGACCTCAGCGCGCTTTTTGGGCACTTTTGACGCGGGCGCGCTCGTGGTGCGGCGCGCCGCGTGGCCTATGGTTGCTCGCGGCGGCTGCTTCGTCTACCTCCAACGCACGCGGCTTCCGCGACCGCGCATGCGTAGCTCGCCCCCTAGCTCATGGCCTGTGGTCGGTGCTCTCATCGAGCGACGGCAACGTGATCGCGCGACATGTCCGGTCCTCGCCGTCCATCTTGCTCGCAAGTTGAACACGGCGGAGCTCGCTGGCTGAGCTGCCCAGCCGCGCTATTCCAACGGATAATCTTCGGGCTCGTGTGCCGGCTCGGTGAGCCGGTGCGCTTCGATCAGCCGCACGCACGTGTTGTAGCGAAGAATCGCGTCGTCGTTCGTCGCCTCTTCTTGCAGCTTGTCGGCTTCTTCGTAGAGGGCCATCGCGTCTTGGATGTGATGCCATGCGACTGCGCCGGCTCCGTAGCCTGCTCGATCGAGAATTGCAGACGCGCGACGCTCGGCGACGATGCCTGCGTAGTAGGCGCGGTCGTAGGCGCTCTTCATTTTGCTGATCGCGTCGAGCGCGCGCTTTACTCCAGCCTCACTCTGGGCAAGCTGATCAGTGAGCGACAGAGTGTAGATGGCGAGCGCCCGTTCATCGCCGGGCGACGTCGCGATCACGTCCAAACAGATGCTCTCTGCCAGAAATGGCTCGTTCAGGAGGCGATAGCGCTCGGCCTTGTCGAGCGCTCGCGGGATCGACTCCTTGCTGATGGGTTTCAGACTCGGCATCGTTCCCCCCGCCATGGTCAGCCTCCGGTGAACACCCTGAAGATACGCGTAATAGGGTCGTAAAAGCGATCGACCACCCGCTCTTTGAGCGGAATGATCGCGTTGTCGGTGATGGTGATGTTCTCTGGGCACACCTTGGTGCAGCACTTGGTGATGTTGCAGTAACCGATGCCGTAGTCGTCTTTCAGGGCGGGCACGCGGTCTTCGGTGTCGAGCGGGTGCATCTCGAGCGCAGCTGCGTACACCAAGAAGCGTGGGCCGATGAACTCTTCGTGTTTGTCGTGGTCACGCAGCACGTGGCAGACGTCTTGGCACAAGAAGCACTCGATACACTTCCTGAACTCTTGCACGCGATCGACGTCTTCTTGTTGCATGCGCCAGGTGCCGTCTTCGGCGTCGGGCTTGCGCGGCTTGAACGGCTTGATCTTCTGCTTCACGCGGAAGTTCCAAGACACGTCGGTGACCAAGTCTTTGATCAGCGGGAAGGCCTGCATCGGCTCGATCGTAATTGGCTCGCCCTCTGGCATCTGAGAGAGGCGCGTCATGCACAAGAGCCGCGGGTGGCCGTTGATCTCTGCCGAACAAGAGCCGCATTTACCGGCCTTGCAGTTCCACCTGACGGCAAGGTCGCTGGCTTGTGTCGCTTGCACTTGGTGCACGAGATCGAGCACGACCATCCCCTCTTCGGTCTCGGTCGTGTACTCCTTGAACTCGCCGCCGGCTTTGTCTCCGCGCCAGATGCGAAGTGTGACCTTCTTGCTCACTTTTGCTCCTCGACGATCGCCTTCAGATCTTCGCGCATCGGAGGAGGCGTCTCGCGACGTAGGCTCATGCTGCCGTCGGCTGCCTTCTTGAGCACGATGTTGAACTTCCCGTACTCCGGATCTTTTGCCGGAAAGTCGTCGCGAAAGTGACCGCCGCGGCTCTCTTTGCGCTCGATCGCGGAGAGCGTGATCGCTTCGCTCACCGTCAATAGATTGTCGAGATCGAGCGCCGTGTGCCAGCCGGGGTTGTACTCGCGGTGGCTGGTGACGCCGACGACAGCCGCGCGCTCACGCAGCTTGGCGATGCCGGCCAACGCCTGCTTCATCTCGTCCTCGACCCGCACGATGCCGACCAGGTCTTGCATCATGTCCTGCAGCTCGTACTGCACCTGGTAGGGCCCCTCTTTCGGGTCGCGATCGAACGGCGCCAGCGCCTCTTTTGCGATGGCTTCGATCTCCGACTCGAGGTGCGACACTGGCTTCTGATCTTTGGCGTACTTGGCCGCATACTCGCCGGCGCGCTTGCCGAACACGAGCAAGTCCGAAAGCGAGTTACCGCCGAGCCGATTGGCCCCGTGCAAGCCGGCTGCGACCTCGCCCGCCGCAAACAAGCCGGGCACCGTGGGTGACATCTGGCTGTCTGGATCGACGCGCACCCCGCCCATCATGTAGTGGGTGGTCGGCCCGACCTCCATCGGCTCTGTGGTGATGTCGATGTCCGCCAGCGCTTTGAACTGGTGGTACATGCTGGGAAGCTTCTTCTTGATGTGCTCTTGGCTGTTGGGGATCTTCTCTTTGATCCAGGCGACATCGAGGAACACGCCGCCGTGGGGGCTGCCGCGGCCAGCCTTGACCTCGCGGCGAATGCAGCGTGCCACGTGGTCTCGCGTGAGCAGCTCGGGTGGGCGCTTCGCGTTCTTGTCGCCGGTGACGTAGCGCCAGCCCTCTTCGGGATCCGTGGCGGTGGACGATTTGTAGTTGTCCGGGATGTCGTCGAACATGAAGCGCTTGCCTTCGCTGTTCTTCAGCACGCCGCCTTCGCCACGCACGCCCTCGGTGACCAGAATGCCGCGCACGCTTGGGGGCCACACCATACCGGTGGGGTGAAACTGCACGAACTCCATATCCAAGAGCTCAGCGCCCGCGTGGTACGCCAATGACTGACCGTCACCGGTGTACTCCCAGCTGTTGCTGGTGATCTTGAACGCGCGACCGATGCCACCCGTGGCGAGAATGACGGCCTTGGCTTTCCACGCGTGAAAGCGGCCGCGCTCGCGGTCGTAGCCGAAGGCGCCCGCGATGCGATCGCCGTCCTTGAGCAGGCGAAACGTCGTCTGCTCCATGTAGAAGGTGATGCCCTTGTGAACGCCGTGATCTTGCAGCGTGCGGATCATCTCGAGGCCGGTGCGATCACCGACGTGAGCGAGGCGCGGGTAGCGGTGACCACCGAAGTTGCGCTGCAGGATCTTGCCGTCTTTGGTGCGGTCGAAGACGGCGCCCCACGCCTCGAGCTCGCGTACGCGATCAGGCGCCTCTTTGGCGTGGTGCTCGGCCATGCGCCACTGGTTCAAGTATTGGCCGCCGCGCATGGTGTCGGCGAAATGCACCTTCCAGTTGTCGCGGTCGTCGACGTTGCCCATCGCTGCGGCCATGCCGCCCTCGGCCATGACCGTGTGGGCTTTGCCGAGCAGCGATTTGGTCACCACAGCGACGTTTACGCCTGCTGCAGATGCCTCGATGGCTGCGCGAAGACCAGCACCGCCGGCGCCGATGACGAGAACGTCGTGCTCGTGAGTTGTGAACGTGGCCATTTTTTGTCGGTCCGGGTCAGTGAAACGAGCGAAGCAACTCCTTGCGGAGCAATCAAACGAGCAGAGCAATCAAATGATGCGAAAGTCGGTGATCACGCCCATCGAACAGAGGCGCACATAGAGGTCGGTCAAGCCGACCGAGAACAAGCTGCACCAAGCGAACAGCATGTGACGCTTGTTGAGCTTGGAGACGCAGTCGTGGCACGTCTTGCTGATCGGGCTCTTGGAGAGCTCGTCTTTGCGACCGCCGACCAAGTGGCGCAGCGAGTGGCAGCCGAGCGTGTAGCTGGCGATCAACACGACGTTGAGGACGAACAGCAGCGAGCCGACGCCGACGTAGAACTTGCCGTCGAACCAGAACGCCTTGAACGCGTCGTACGCGAGCAGCACGATGAACAGCAGCGCGAAGTAGAGAAAGTAGCGGTGGATGTTCTGGAACAGGAGCGGCCAGTGGCGCTCGCCCAGGTAGCTCTTGCGAGGCTCACCCACCGTGCAGCCGGGCGGGTCGCCCCAGAACGCTTTGTAATAGGCGCCGCGGTAGTAGTAACAGGTGAAGCGGAAGCCGCCCGGCGCCCACAAGATGAAGATCGCTGGCGAGAACGGGATGAACGCAGGCCACCAACCCGGCTGCGGGCCGAAAATCGCGTGCGGCGAGCTGCCGAACAACTCGGGCGCGTAGAACGGCGAAAGGTACGGGCCGCTCCAATAGTGAGCGCCCTGCAGCGATGCCCACGTGGTGTACACGATGAAGGCGCTGAACCCGAGCAGGGTCAGAAGTTGCGGCACCCACCAAGCGTCTTTGCGCTCGGTCGCGAGAAAAAGGCGCACCCTGCGAGGTGCGGCAGCGGCTTCAGCCATGGGGAATACCAGCCCTCCGAAGGCTCATTGCCGGCGAGCACGGGGAAGGCTCGACGACGGGCGGGACATTAGCGGCAGAACGCCGCACTTTCAACCTTTCACTCCGTGGCGCGAACGCTACTCCGCGTGGAGCGCGCTGAACGACACCCCGCCCTTGGTGCGCGTGCGCGTGACGCTGAAGTGCATGCGCTTGCCCGCCATGTCGCCGTTGCTCTTGAACAGGCGCGCCGGACTGTGAATCGCGAAGGAGACAACGCTTCCTGCAGTGAGCACGGACCCCGGTGGGTCGTCGGCCATGCCCGGCGCCACACCGAAGAGCTCGAGCTCGACGACGAAGCGCGGGTCTGCATCGACGGAAAACACGCCCGTGCCCGACTTCGTGCCGATGGCGCTCACGCTCTTCACCCTCGCGTCCAGCGTGTGTTCCTGCGCCTCGAGGGGTACGGCGGCGCCGGGCGGCGCGCTCTCCGTTGGGGCCGGGCTCGCCGAGACCGTCGCGCTGGCGAGCTCGATGGGGGCCGTGCTCGCGCTCGGTTCGATGGCGGAGTCCCCCGCGCGCGGCGCCGGTGAACACGCCGCACACGAGAGAGTGACGGTGAGCACGGAGCTGAGCTTCATGCGCACATCAAGCCACGCACACGTCGCGCGCGTCACCATCTTTCGGAATCACGAGTTCGTCGCGGTAGAGCGGCGTCACGATGCGAGCCTTCGAGTCGCACAGCTTGACGGTCCCGCAGAAGCCATCGAGATCGATGCCGGGCAGCAGGCGCTCGCCGAGATCGAGCGAGCCGAAGAAGGCGTCGTGATGCGTGGGCACCACCACGCTCGGCTGGAGCAGCCCCATCATGCGGTCGAGATAGCCGCGCGTACCGCGGCGCCCGGCGAGCCCGACCAGCAGCACGTCGGCGCGCAGACCGTCGAGCTCGGCGTCGACGAGATCGGCGCTCCCGTTGTGATAGAGCGAGCGATTGCCGGCCTGGATCAAGATGCCGAACGCGCCGCCCATGCGGTACTTCCAGAACGCGGCCGGCAGTCGCGGCCGGGCGTGCACTTCCCCGGGGAACGGCACGCGTCCGAGGAAGATGCGCCCGTGCAGGCTGGGCACGAACGTGATCGTCATGTCGCCGACGGTCGCGCACGCGCCGGTGGGCGGAACGACATCGATGCGCGACTCGGGCACGCCCGAGGCACGCGCGAACGCGGCGGTGGAGAGCGAGCCCATCACACGCGCGCCGCGCGCGAGCGCGATGGCGGGCGCGTCGAGCAGGTGATCGTAGTGGCTGTGGCCGAGCAGCACGGCATCGACGCGCGGCGGCAGCCAGCGATCGAAGAGCGACGCGTCCGGCTCGATGGGCCGCAATAGCGCGCGGAACGACGGCCGCGAAAGGAATGGATCGATCAGCACCGTGGTGGTGTCGGTCGACACCACGTGCCCGGCGGTGCCGAGCCAGCGCACGCGCAAGGCCGGTCCGCTGGGCTTCGATTGCTGCTGCGGGCGATGCTCCGGCTTGGGGTAGAACCGCTCGAAGAAGCGCTGCACGCACGGGAGCCTAGCGCGCTGGTCGCTAGAACATCATCACTTCGCCTGCATCGGGATGGTCGAGCGGCTTCTCGCCGCCGATCTCGATGTTCTTCGGCGGGGGCACCGTCTCGACTGCAAGCTGATGTTGCTCGGCGTAGATGCGTTCGAGCACCCACAGCCAGCCATCGGTGCGCACGAGCGCCTGCGCGACGACGTCTTGAAACTGCAAGTGCGAGAGCACCCGGTGCGAGGTCGAAAGAACGCTGTCGAATACGGCATCGGTCTTCTGCGACAGGGCCACGATGGCCGGCTCGGCGCTGCCTGCAGCCAGCGCCTTCGCTTCTTGCGCGAGCGTTCGCAACATGTCGACCATCTCACCGACCGCGCGGCCGGCGTTGATGACTTCGCGCTCGCTGAGCGCGTTTACGTCGCAGACTCGCCCTTGCATCTCTTGGCGGGTTTTCTGCAGCTGCTCTGCAAACTTACGAGGATCTTCATGTGAGGCATCGGGTATCGACGATAGCTGGCTCATACCGGCAATAACTTTCTGACAGCGGCGACAAGAAGCTCGGCGCGAAATGGTTTGATGACCCAGCCTTTTGCACCTGCCTTTCGGGCGCGGTCGATCAGCGGCTGCTGACCTTCGCTGGTGAGCATGACGAACGGCAGTGCAGCGTTCAGCGGACCGCTGCTCTTCACTTTTTCGAGGAGCTCGAGGCCGTTCATGTTTGGCATGTTGACGTCGCAGAGCACCATGCCGATGTCGCTCTCCGACACGACCTTGGCGAAGCCCTCGATGCCGTCGGCAGCTTCAGTGACCTGAATCCCCGCCTGAGTCAGCGCGAGACCCACTTGGTGTCGAACAGAGGCCGAGTCGTCGACGATCAAGACCTTCTTCATAACCCTCGCTCGGGTATGCGGCACGCATGGACCCCAGCTCAAGTGATCACCCAGCGCGCACGGCGCACCAAAAAAGAAAGCCCCGCATGTGCGGGGCGTTCTGAAAGCGTGATCGTCGGGTTTTTGCGGTTCTTAGGCGCAGACGACCGTGATTTCGTGCATGTGCTTGTTACCCTGGCTGCTGGTGACGGTCACCGTCCCGCCGCCGGCGAGCGTGGCGAAGTTCGCCGCAGTGAGCGTGACCGAGTGGGTATGGAGGGAGCCCCCCATGATGTCGTAGATCTTGTTGGCCGCCGCATCGATGTCGGCCTGGGTGACTTCGAGCATGTGGCCATGGTTCAGCGCGATGGTCTCGGTGCACATCGCGGCAGGAGCGCCACCGGAGCCGTCGCCACCGCTGCCGCCGACTGGCGGGGTGCCGCCGTTACCGCCTTCGGGTGGGCTACCACCTTCGGGCGGGCTACCACCTTCGGGCGGGCTGCCGCCAGCCGGAGGAGAGCCGCCGGTAGCAGGCGAACCACCTGTTCCGCCGCCCGCACCGCCCGTACCGGAGTCACCGCAACCTGCGGCGATGGTGGCGGCACCCAAGTAGGAAAGGAATTCTTTTCGCGTCAGCTCCATAAGAGATCTCCTTGTATCGGATGAGGGAAGATCACCCGAAGACGGCTGTCACTCGGACAGCCATCTCCGGGATACCTCGCCTTGATCACGGCAAGAAGCAAAGATCGCCGCCGGTCGCACCCAAATGTCGGATCGACAAAACTTGGGAGTCTTCGTCGAGCGAAAGGAGGTAGGCGACCAGCTGCTGCTTCTGCGCGAACAGCGGAGCCAGCGCTGATTGATGGTGACCCACGAAGAGGTCATCGAAGACCTCCTCCAGCGTGCGCGCATTGCCAGCGTGGAAGAAGGGGCCGCCGATTTGGTTACCGAGCAAGCTGGGCACGTTGTAACCACGGCCGGTTGCAGCATTGCCTTGGGCGGGGGTGCTCATGTCCTGCCGAAGCTCGGCGCCCGCCCTCGCAAAAGGGACGGAGGCCCAGTCCGACAAGATGCCTACGGGAATGGAATTGATGAACCCCGCCCCTCCTGATGGCTACTATAGGCGCTGCCTATGGGCCTGGAACTGTCCGATCTTCGTTACTTTTTGACGGTGCGTGGCAGCGCCAGCCTGACCGCAGCCGCCCGCACGTTGAAGATCACCCAACCTTCGCTGACCGCAGCGATGCAACGACTCGAGAAACACTTCGGCACGACGCTGCTCTTGCGCGACCACCGCGGCGTTCGTTTGACCGTCACAGGGCGTGCACTGGCCCATGACGCCGAGGAGATCTTTTCGGTTCTCGAACGCGTCGAGCAGCGTGTCACTGGCCTCGAAGACGCAGAAGGTGGCCGCTTCGTGATCGGCTGCAACGAGTCACTTGGTGCCTATTTTTTACCCAAATTTTTGCGCGAATTTTTCACGGATCATCCTGCTATCGACGTTTCGGTTCACAACAGCGGCAGCGCTGCGGTGCGCGATGCGGTGGTGGAGCGCGAGGTCGACTTCGGCATCGTGGTGAACCCCCGACCGCACCCGGACCTCGTGTTGGTCGAGCTGTTCGAGGACGCGGTCGACTTTTTCACGACCGGCGACGAGCGCGGGAAGTCGCCGGCGAGGACACTCGATCAAGCCAAGAAGCGCATCGAGCGCGGCCCGCTGGTTCACGCGGCGCGCGTCGCAGAGAGCCAAACGCTGATCGCCCGGCTCGAGCAACAGGGCTGCGTCAGCGGTCGTCAGATCGCCTGTGGCGACTTCGAGCTGGTCAAGTCGATCGCCCTTGCCGGAGTCGGCGTTGCGCTACTACCGCGTCGGGTGGCGGCATACGGCCACGAAGGCAAGCTCGTGCGCCTGCATGCCGAGCTGCCCTGCTTCCCCGACAAGATTTTGCTCGCGTACCGCGCCGATACCCACAAAACGAAATCGGTGCTCACCCTCAAAGACGCCCTGGTCGCGCGCGGCAAAGAGCTGCGTCAACGCTGAGCGTCGGCTCGGCTCGGGAGCTCACTCGGGAGCTCATGCTTCGCGCCGGCGACTCCGTGAGCGCCAAAACCCACTTTTAGATCTGGGAAAGGGCGCTCAGCGGCTTCGGCTCAAGCGCCCATGCTTCGGAGGCTGATCTCGGTCAGGCGCGCGCCTTCGAACGAGGCGGCGATCGCGTCGATGGCGTCGCGCACGGAGGCTTCATTGCTGCACGAGGCAACATCGACGAACAGACGCCCCTCCTCAGGCCAAGAGTGCAGCGTGAGGTGCGACTCCCCCACGATGGCGGCGGCGGTGACGCCTTGCGGTGAAAAGCGGACCACGCGCAGGTCGTAGAGAGTGAACGAGCCGGCGACGACGCCTCGCTCGAGCGCAGCGCGCACGGTGGCCTCGTCGTCGAGCGCTGCATGTGAGGCGCCCTCGAACATGGCCAGCCCGATGAACATCCGCATCGCGGCGCATCTTGGTCGCCGGACCGGCCGCTGTCCACGATCGATCGAGGGAGCTATAACCGTCGTATGAAGATAACGATGGAGGGAAAGGTCGCGCTCGTGACCGGCGGCTCACGCGGCATCGGCCTGTCGATCGCGCGCACCTTCGCCGAGAACGGCGCCAAGGTCGCGATCGTCTCGCGCAAGCTGGCAAATCTGGACGAGGCCAAGTCCGCGCTCGCCAAAGACGGGCTCGAGGTCGAAGCTTTCGTGTCACACGTCGGACGTGAAGGCGCCGCCTTGGCGCTGGTGAGCGAGGTCGTGCAGCGCTTCGGAAAGATCGACGTGCTGGTCAACAACGCCGCGACCAATCCGCAATTCGGGCCGCTGATCACCGCCGACGACAAGGTGTTCGACAAGACTTTCGAGACCAACGCGCGAGGCTACTTCTCACTCGCGCGCGAGACCGCGAAACACTTGCTCGCACGAAATGCCCCCGGCTCGTTCGTGTTCGTGTCCAGCACCCAAGGCATCTTGGGCTCGCCCATGATGGGCGTGTACGGCATGACCAAAGCTTCCGTCATCTCGCTCGCGAAGACGCTAGCAGTCGAGCTAGGCCCTAGCGGTATCCGCGTGAACTGCATCGCACCTGGGCTCGTTCAGACACGATTCGCCGCAGCCCTGATCGAAAATGACGAGATCGCGAAACGCTGGGTCGAGCGGGCGCCCCTTCGCCGTTATGGCGAGCCGGACGAGATCGCTGGAGCAGCGCTGTTTCTCGCTTCGGATGCCGCCAGCTACATCACCGGTGAGACACTGGTGATCGATGGCGGCTTCAGCGTGTCTGCATAGATCAGGTGTGCAGATTGCCGGTGAAGAACATCACCAAAAGCACCACCACGATGAGGCCGACGGGCGACCAGCTGGCGTAGCCATAACGTGAATGGCCCCAACCGCCACCGGCGAGCGCCAAAACCAACAGGACCGCGAGGATAATCATCAGCATGTTTGGGGCTTTGCAAACGCCGCGCCGAACCCCGTCTGCTGCGAGATTGCGCATGCGATCCGGCAAATTACCGCTTTCTGGCGGGGCTTTCGCGAGCCTCTCAGCGAGGCAAATCTCGTCACTGAGGCATTCTGTAGCAGCCACTCACGCCTCGGCGTACTCGCGGAGATCTGGACCTGTGCGACGCCGGCTCGGCCACAGAAGTTGGAAGTGTGACGCTCGGCGAAGAAGAGTCGAGCTGGAAGTCACCGCCCAACTCGGCTCCGCGTCGTGCAATCTGGTCGATGTTCACCAAGCGCGATTCGGGGCCGTGCACGCCTCCAAGCTCGATCAGCAACGTCTCCACGATGCCACCCTCGTCCGACGTCTGGTCAGGTCCCTCGATCAGTCCGGCAAACGTCAAGTCTACTTTACGTTTCGGCCGAGCGTGAACGCGATACCCTGCTCCGCGCGAACGAGACCCATGCCCAAGTATCGCCGAATGTCGGAGGACGACGCGGAGCATGCCGTGCAGATGGCGAACACTGTCGGCTTCCTTACCGAGGCGGATATCTGGCGTTGGATGTTGTCCCTCGGAGAAGGCTTTTGCGCGGAGCTCGAGGACAAAAGCCTGGTTGGCACCCTGATTGTGATCCCCTTTGGCGAGAAGCTCGCGATGATCGCGATGATGATCGTCCATGCGCAGCAGCAGCAGCGCGGGATCGGGCAACGATTGCTGGAGCTTTTGCTCGAAAGCCGTCCCCTCGGCACGTTGGCCCTTTACGCCACGAGCGTCGGCGAGAAGCTGTATCGGCCGTTCGGCTTCCGAGATCAGGGCGCGAACCTTCGACTAGAAGGAGCGCTCGAGGCCGACGACGCACCCGCTGAGCCCGCGCTGCGACGGATGACCGAGGCGGATATCGCCCGCGTCATCCAGCTCGATGCGGCCGCGCAGGGTGCTCCTCGCGGTGCGCTCGTGCGTTCGCTCCACCAGCGGGCCGCCGCTGCGTACGTGATCGACCGCGGCGACACGGAGCTCCACGGCTTCGGCTTCGCGTCGCATGAGCGCGGTGTCCTGCGCGTTGGCCCACTCGTCGCTGCGCACGACACGGACGCCGTCGCCCTGACACGTGCACTTTCGAGAGGCGCCGGAAAGGTCCGCATCGACTGCGAGCCAGACGAGCTCGCCCTGCGGTCGTGGGCCATGTCGCGAGGTCTCGAGGCAGGTGAGCAGTCGCCACGCCTGCGCCGAGGTCCGCCGCTGGCAGGGGCGCGACATACGATTCGGGCGCTCGCCGGCAGAGCCTTCGGTTGACAGGGCAGTCCGCGCTGCCGCTTCCCCCGACCCACGCAAAGCCGTACCCTCAGCGCATGCGCTTGCTCGCAGCTCTGTTCGCTTCGGCGTCGCTGACGAGCTGCATCCTCGGGGAGTTCCAACCGACTGGAACCAGCTGCCCATGTGCCGACGGTTTCGTGTGCGATGACGCCAGCAACACCTGCGTCGTCGGGGCGCAGGCCGGCGGTGGAAGCGGTCCCGTGGGCGCAAGCTCGCAAGGCGGCCAAGGCGGTCAAGGCGGTCAAGGCGGTGCGGGTGGGGTCATCGACGGAGGAGGCGGTAGCGGGGCCGGCGGCCCGCTGCTCGCTCCGCTGCAGATCAGTGGCTCTGTGGCGAGCGGTGCGATCGAGTTCTTTGCCGAAGGCTCTTTCAAGCTGGTGGCTGCCAGCGCCAACAACTGGCAATTCACGAGCTGGTACGATTTGGCAACCGACCCCGACACTGACCTCGCTGCCGCCGTTGGCGACTCGCTCGGCCGAGACGTGTTGTACGACCCGTTCTGGGCGAAACAAGCCGATTGGTGGAGCTCGGAGACAGGCACCAACGCGAGCACGACACTGGAAGACTTGCGACCGGTCCGCGCCACCTTGCGCACCACCATCGACTATCCCAACACGGCTGGAGGGCGCGTGTCCGCCGACTACACCGTCTACGCGTCGGGCAAGGTGGCTGTCGGGGTCAGCTTCACAGCGGTGGCCCAACCCATCGTGCTCGAAGACTCCGAGTATCACCATGTCACCGTGAGCAATTCCGTCGGTTGGCTCGGCGTCAGCGTCGCGGATGGCAAAGCCACCTCACTGACGCGCGTCGACGGCCCTTCGCCGACCCCCAATATCTTGATGGTCGACCGGTCCAACCAAAGCGCGCCCGGCAGCGACTCGACGAACGTCAATTGGTACTGGAGCGGGGGCAGTGAATCGCTGGTCCCGAGTCAGTCGGTTCTGCACCAGGGCGAGCTGATGGTGGCGCCAGGCGGGCTCGATTTGGCCGAGCTCGGTCTGCGTGCAGAAGATGCCATCTCCAGCAGCGTCACGGTCATTTCGGGCTCTTCAGGAGCGGCTTTCGACCCCAGCAGCTCGGCGCACGTAGTCAACGTCACCGATGCCCCTGTCGCGTTCGTTCTCGACGGTGGCGTCACCCGCTTTGCTCCGTCTTTCCAACTCGACAACTGGAGCTCACCCACCTTCACCATCAAGCTCGGCGAAGAGGTGATCGCCAGCAACACCGCACCGATCACCGACCGGGCGATCGCCCGATTCGAGCCCGACGACGCTGCGCTGGTCTTCAGCTACGGCGGCAGCATCGAGGCGCGTGCCTCTGTCGGCGCCCGCACTTTCACAGTCGAGCCGTAAGCCACGCTTGCTCGAGGCGCGCATCCGGAAGACCGCGCCCACCGGGCCAGACCAGCCCGCCGTGCTACGGTCGGACCAGTCGATCGATCGACTCGAACAAGAAGGTGGCACGTGGGCGACAAATCTCCGAAAGACAAAGACAAGAACAAGAAGCAAGGCGACAAGGACAAGGACAAGAAGAAGGCGGCTGCCAACGAGAAGGCCAAGCCCAAAGAGACTGGCAAGAAGTAGCCGCCTCTGCTGACGTCGGTCGCTGCTTCAGGTTGCGGGACGTCGCCGCAAACGGCGAGAGTGCAAGTCGAGCTGCCCTCGCCGTTTTTTGTGTCCTGTGATCCACTGCTCGCTCAATTGCCGGTGAACCCGAGCTCGGTCGGAAAGTCGATCGCCGAGAGCTCGATCGAGCCCCCCACTGGCGGCAGCTCTACCGGCACGAAGCGGTGCCCTTCCCACGCGAGAAAACTGCGACTGCCATCGTCGATCGATTCGGCAAAGGTGAACCGCACCGACGTTGGGTAGCCTGCTTCCGCCGCGAGCACCTCGACTGTCAGGCCGCGTAGCTCGACACGATCACCGGTGACGAAAGGCGTGTTGCGCACAGCGCCCACGAATGGATCGCGCATGGTGCCGCCTTCGCTGGAGAGCTCGAGCACGGAGGCTGCAACCCGCCGTACCGTGAGCGGGGTCTTGGGCGAGGTGCAGAGGACGCGCATCGGCACCGCTGGTTGACCCGAAAGCTGTCGCTTCAAGAGCATGCCGCTCGGAAGCAGCCCATCCGGAGCCGACAGCACCACGATCTCCCGCTCAGTAGCTTGCGGCCCCAGCGTCGCAGAGCCGCGCGCCACGATGCCGGACAACATCGAAGCCGACGCGAGGGTACGGATCGGCAACAGCAAGAGCGCGAAACCGACGTGCACAACGAGGCCCGCCACTGTCGCCACGCGCAACACGACGCTCGGCCGGACATTGGCGACGTAGCGGGCCCAGCATGCGAGCAAGCCGAATGCCGCCACCCCCGGCAACACCAGCAAGCGATCGTCGCTGTTCGTGCCGCACGCGGGCACCAGCGCCAGCACGAACGCGACCAAGAGTGAGAGTGTGCGCGAGCGATCGGGCAAGGTGCGCACGCTGAGCCACGCGAAGAGCCCGAACAGCAAGAAGCCGAGCGCGGCGAGCACAGGCGCGGCCGCCGGCGCCATGCCGGAGATCTCCGCCGGGACGCCGAATAGCTGGGCGAGCGCCAAGGTGGGCGCGCGCAAGACGGCGACCTGGGCAAACGCAACGGGCGTGGTCAGCGGATCGACGTAGTAGGCGGAGCCTTTGGCGCCGTACCCGAACGCCACGTAACAGCCGAGCCAGGCGAGCGTCGCGACCGCGACTGGCGCCAATGCCGAGGCTCGGCTCGCCAGCGTGCGCGGTCCAAAAAAGAGCGCGATGGCGCCGAAAAATGCGAGGCCGCTCACTGCCGATTCACTCGACATCAGGCCCAGGAAGAAGAACGCGCCGCTCGCCAACGAGACGCTGCCGCGCGCGCGTGCACGCAGGAACGGCGTCAGACCGAGCAGCACGAAGAGCGTCCCGATCAGCATGTGCCTGGCGGCGATCCACAGGACGGGCATCGAATGTGCGTCGTCCAATGCGAACAAGAGCGCCCCCAAGTTGCCTGCGGCACCGCCGACCCAAGCGGCCAGCAGTCGCCAGACAGCCAGCGCGGTGGCGACGAAAAATAGCACCGACACCAAGTGACAGAGCGCGGCGTTTTCGTGAAACAGGCGCTCTTCAGCGACGCGCACGAGAGAGGTGATGGGGCGAAGAAACGCGAGCTTCAGATCAGGCGCTGTCCACCAAGCGTGAATGCCTTCATCGATGGCAGCTCGCACCCCGGCGCCGCCATCTGCGAAGCGGTATAACTCCCAGGGGCCACGCGGACCGCCCGGAACGGTGTTGCCTTGGGCGAAGAAGCGGTGCGCATGGTCGTCGACCAAGTAGCCGGTACCGATCCCCGGCAAGTGGACCAACCCCGCAATGCCAGCGAGAAACCAAGGGAACCAGCGATGTGTCAGCGCTTTGCGCAATCGATCGGAGAAGCCGGACATACGCGGGGCTTTCTAGGTCGGAGACGGGGCGGGTCAACCGCAACGCGGTTTCTTTGCTGCCGCTACGGTTCCGGAGTGCGGAAGATGACCAAGCCCATCGCAGGGCCGCGGTCGACGCGCACCTCGAGCTTCGCTCGGCGGGACGATTTGTTGCCGCAAAGACGCTGACTTGCGACGAGCTGACCGCGGCCGATGGCGTCCTCGCCGGAGGCCTCGTCGACGACGCGAACATCGAGGCCGGCGCCACCGGCGTCCAGCGCGACGACGACCTCGGTACAGGTCGAGGCCGGCACCACGAAGCTGGATGAGAACAACTTCCCTTGCTCGAGATCGATCGCGCGGGCGCTGGCGAGGGGACGCGGATCTTCGTCGCTCGAGCCGACCACGCGATCGAGCAGGCGCGCCGCGGCGAGCGGACGCTTGAGCACCTCGGCTGGCACGTCGACGAACGTGCGAGTGTCCACGACGAAAGGCCCCGGGCGACCGCCCGACTCGACGTCGAGCCGCGAAGAGCGCGCTTTGCCGCAGGCGTAGAGCGTCGCGCGGCTGGAGCCCGCCGACTCTGCTAGCAGCGAGCCTGCATCGTCCCACAGCGCCGCCGACAGCGGTCCGAGCGGGTGTCCGGCGACGACGTCGAGCCGAGAGCAGCCGGCGCCGAGCTTCACATCCAGCGAGGTGCGTCGACCGAGGCGCGCTTCACCGCTGCCGGACGCTTTGCCTTTGCCCCAGCCGAGGTCGACCAGCTTGGCGAGCTGGGCACGGGCTCGCTCTGCGCTCTCCGGCTGCGAGACGTGCTCGATGCGAACCCGTGTCTCGATCTCGCTGGCCGCTCGCTTTGGCGAACGACCCAGCACAAAGGCCACCAGCCCACTGCCGCCGCGCGGGCGAGCAGCCACGCTGATCGAATCACCGGCATCGGAGCAGAGCACCATCGACCGATCGCGCCCATCTGCTTGCGCGCGCGCCACGATGCGACCGGTCTCGTCTTCAGCCACGACTTCGAGACTCGGCACCTCGTCGGAGGGCACCACCAACACATCCAGGCAGCGACCCGCTTCGATCGCGACCGTCGTGCGCGTCGCTGCGCGGGGGTCGACCAACGTCGCGAAGCGCCGCACATCTTCCCAAGAAGAGCCGATGCTCTTTCTGTGGGAGGCCACCTTCGCTTCCAACCCCGGCCAGCTCTCGAGCCGACCGCTCTCTTCGCCCTGAGATTTTGCGCCGATCGCGCCTGCCGCAGCCACCGCCTTGTCGACTGTGATTTCGGCGGCGCCGACCGCAACCACGCCAGTGCCGGTGGCGATGCGCGCCGTCACGTACGCGCGCTCCGGGTGAGGCGGACACACGACGACGGCAGCCTCGGCGGAGGAAGACTCGTCTGTGGCCAGAGGCGCACCGTCGTCGCCGTACACGAACAGATCGAGATCGCCGACTCCCTTCGAGCCTCGCGCGAAGACCAGCACGCAGCGATCTTTCGGAAGCGAAACGAAGCCGCCGGTGCGATCACCTTCCGAGCCGATCCCTTCGCCAATCACGATGGGCGAGCTCGCACCTGCCTTCAGCGCACGCTCGATCAGGCCCTCGAGCAGCTCGTTACCGAGCGGAGTAGGGCTCACGAGCAAAAGCTTGCCCGGGTCGCTGCAGTCTACCTTCGCGTGATCACACGCGAAGCTGAGCGCGACGACGAGCGCTACCCACCACGTGTGCGTCATCGTTGGGCACCTTCGTCGACCACGGTCTCTTTCGTCGGGGTGCTGGCCCCCAAGAGCCAAACCGAGAGCAGCCAGCCCACGGACGCGCCCGGCACGTCGATCGACAGATCTGCGCTGCGTTTGCCGGAGGCGCAGAACACCACTGACGCGCCCTCTTCGGTCGGAGGCACCTCCTCGAAGGCCACCCGCGCCGAGGCGGACGCGACCAAACGCATGCCGCGCGACGCGCCACGCAGCAGCGTCACCGCAGCCACGTAGCACCGACCCGGCTCGACCGGCATCGTCGCTTTCGTCGAGCCCTGTGCGCCCAGCGCCTCGAACACGGGAGAGCGCTCCGGTCCGCGCCGCATTCGTCGCTTCAGGGCGGCCATCAACCCCGCTTGCGCGCGAGGCCCCCAGTGGCTGGGGATGCCCTCTGCCAGCGGGAACAGCGCGTCATGCACGACCACGCGCCCGCCAGGCGCCGCCCCTGCGAAGACCAACGACAGCTCGGTGGTGCGACCGACACACGCCTCGACACGAGCGTCAGGGGTCTCACCGCGATCCCGAGCCAAGCGCGCCGCCGTGTCTGCGTCGCGTAGCTCGGCGTCGAGGTCCATCCCAGGCTGGCCTTCTGTGGCCTCCCCCATCACGTCGAAGCGATGACAGCCGACCGGCACTTTGATGGACAGCTCCCCCGCGCCGCTGGGGCCTGCTTTGGCTTCGAGCAGCAGCACGTTGGTGGCACCATCTGCGCGCGCTCGCTGCTCCGCCATTTCTCGGCGAGACGAGAGCGACGTTGCGGGGAGCGGCGGGCCTGGGTCTCCCCGGGGAGCAGAGGGCCCGAGCCTACGACCGAGCGCGCCATCGAGCTCTTTGAGCGGGTAGAGGCCGGTGGCCACCAACAGCTCGACCGAGCCACGCGCTGAATCCATGCGCACGAAAACGCGAGCCAACGCGTCGGCGGCGTCGTCGCAGCCCGAAAGCACGAGCAAGCCCGCCTCGGACGCCTTGCGGCGAGGGCTGTCTTTGTCGGCGAAGATCGCCAACAGCTCGTCCGGATCTTCATGTTTGCCGCCTGACACTGCCGACAGCGCGACGTTGCGCGACGCCAAGATCACGACGTTGCGACAACGCGCATCGGGGGTGGGCGGAACCTCGAAGAGGTGGCCCGCCTCCAGAAAGGACGTCGAGCGCAAGACGACGTCGAGCTTCTCCAACGCTTCGGCGTCGTGCGCGACCTTGTCCGCGTCGTCTTTCAGCGAAGGAGCCGCATGCGCCTGCCCGGCGAGAGAGGTCCACAGGCCGATGGAGCATGCCCAGAAGCGCACGGCGCCAATGTAGCGGAAGCGTCTCAGCGCCGGCCGGTCATTCGGAAGGTTCCGAGCTGGCCTGGCTCGACCTCGATTACTGGGCCGCTGACCACGATGTCGATGCCCAGCTCCGCCGCGGTGAGGTGGGCCAAAGCGTCGCGCGCCGAGAGCTCGGAAGCCTGTCCCGTCGTGTCGAGCACGGCCAACCGGAGCCCCGCGTTGCGGATGAGGATCACCTGCAGGAGCGCGTCGTCTTTCGCTTCGAGCACCGGAACCTCCGGGATGCGAACCACCAGACAGCAGGACTCCAAGGCGCGACGCGCGACGAATTCTTGAGCGCTCGCAACCGCGAGCGGCGCACAGAGCAGCACCAGGGCCCCTGTGGTCTCGAGCGCAAGGGACAGCAAGAAGGCCGTGTCCCGGTCGATGTCGTGGCGCAACACCATGGCAGCTGCACGCTCGATCTCGACCACCGTGATCGCGGCGCGAATCCGATCAACCGGGCGATCGCCGCCCTGCACCAGCTCACCAGAAGCGAACCGTTTGCTCGGTCCGGGCGGGGTCTTGTCTGCGCCTTGAGGCGACCAGATCGAGTCGATCACCATGTCGACCGGAGGGGTCGCGCCTAGTCGGATGGTGTCGCCGACCTTGGGCTCGGCTGAAGGCGGCAGCTCGACGGTGAACGAGAGCGGCCACGCGATGCCCGACTCGAGCCGCCGCTCTTTCTCGACTTTGGTCGCGTCTTTCTCGTTCAGCGGGCCGCGCAGCGGTGCCAAGAGGCCGCTGACGACCAGCGAGGCGAGCACCGCCTCACGGGCGGCGATCGGCAAGGCGAGCGCGGGTCGACTGCTTGCGACCGCGACTGGCGAAAGCTTTTCGCCGTAGGGCGGCGGCAGCGACTCGTCCTTGCGCTCGAGGTAGCCCGCGCCTTCGAGGTGCCCAAGCACGATTGCGAGACAAGCTTCCTTGTCGAGCCTGCCAGTGTCGAGCACCACGTCCGGGTTCTGCGGCTCTTCGTAAGGCGCGCTGACGCCGGTGAAATTTTCAATCTCGCCTCGGCGCGCCTTTTCGTAGAGACCCTTCGGGTCGCGCCCCTCCAACGCTTCGAGCGAGCACTTGCAGTACACCTCGACGAAGTGCTCGATGTTGCGCTTTTGTTCGTCGCGCACCTCTCGGTACGGGCTGATCGCCGCTGTGATCGCGCAGGCACCGGCGCGCGCGAGCAGCTTCGCGACGAAGCCCACGCGACGCACGTTGGTGTCGCGATCTTCACGAGAGAAGCCGAGCCCTTTAGACAAGTGGGTGCGCACGTCGTCACCGTCGAGCACCTCGACGTGAATGCCACGTGCGCGCACCTCGGCGGCGAGCAGCGTCGCCAACGTGCTCTTGCCCGAGCCGGAGAGGCCCGTGAACCAGACGACGAAGCCCTTCAATCGATCACCACGAAGGTCGATTCGACGAAGGCAGCGCCAGCCCACACGAAGAGCTTGTGATCGTCGATCAACGGCGCCGGGCAATCGCCTTTACGCACGCTGGTCACCAAGAAGGCGAGCGGCCACTGCGGCCCCGGGCCGAGCTTTGCCTCGCCACCCTCGGTGCTGGGTGGCTCGCCGAAGGAGAGCACCGCCGAGTCGGTGGGGCTGAAGTAAGCGCCAGCGTCCAAATGCGAATGGTACAGCACCTTCGCAGGCCGGCCGTTCGTCTTTGCGTGGGTAACGGCGTCGTCGAACTTCTTCTCGTTGAAGGCGAAGAAGGTGCGCCCCGTACGGAAGTACGTCTCGGGGTCGAGCTTGTGCAGTTTGTTCGCAAGGTTCTGGAGCGGCACCGTCTCGTCGCACAGAACGTCGCCAGCAGGCCCACAAATATATCCACAAGCCTCTTCATCGCTGCCATAGCGGGCGATGGCGTCGGCCTCCACAGCGCCGAGCGCCGCCTTGGTGATTGACAGCGAGCCAACCAGCCAGGGCGAGTCGGCAAGCCACGGCGAGACGGGCGTCACCACAGGCTCTTGTGATCCCACTTCATGGGTTCGAAATAGCGGTCGGCGCGATCGCAGGCAATCGTCACCACACACCCAGGCTTGCCTTCGCGGCTGAGCTGCTTGGCGATCTCGAGGGCGGCGTAGACATTCGCGCCAGTGGAATGTCCCACGAAGAGCGCCTCTTCTTCAGCCAGCCTGTCTGCCATGTCCCAACCTGCCTCAGTCTGGACACGGAATGTTTCGTGATAGGCGGCCTTGTCGTGGATCGCCGGGACGATCGAGCTCGGCAGATGTTTGAGCCCCTCGAGCCCGTGAAATGCGTCGGCGGGCTCCACTGCCACGCAGCGAATGGGTCGCTGGTGCTCCCGGAGCCGCCGCGAGGTGCCGATGATGGTGCCGCTGGTGCCGATGCCGGCGACGAAGTGCGTGATGTGATCGCCGACGGCGTCGAGGATCTCCACCGCCGTGCCGTGATAGTGCGCGCCGGGGTTGTCCGGGTTGGCGTACTGGTCCGGGTAGAAGAACTTCTCCGGGTCGGCCGCGACGAGCTTCTGAACCAGACGAATGGCGCCGTCGGAGCCCTCCATCGGATCACTGAAGATGATCTCGGTGCCGAACGCGCGGGCGATGTCTTTGCGCGCTTTCGAAACGTTGGACGGCATCACCAGCTGCACCGGCACGCCGAGGGCCGCGCCGAAAAGCGAATACGCGACGCCTGTGTTGCCGCTGGTCGAATCGATCAAGATCTTTCCGGACGAGAGGCGTCCGTCGTCGAGGGCGCTCAGCATCATGCGCGAGGCTGCGCGATCTTTCACCGAGCCGCCGGGGTTGGTGAGCTCGAGCTTCAGCCAGAGCTCCACACCAGGCGCCTCTCTCTCGGCGAAGGCCAGGCGCAAGAGCGGCGTGTTACCGACTTGATCGATCACGCTCTCGGAGACGCGGGACTTCACGCCGGTCGCCCGCCTCGCGCTGCCAGCGCGATCTGCCGCAGCGACGCGCGCGAGCCTGCCAGTACTGCGCGCGCCGCAGGCTCGATCACGAAGTCCGGCTCTGCTGCCGCGTCGACCTCACCCAGCGCGACGCGATCGAAGCCCGCCGCCCGCGCGTAGCGTTCGGCGACAGCGTGCGCTGCGCTCGGCCCGCCGACAGCCGCTGTGCCCGCGAGGATCGCGCGCTGACCTGCCTCGCCGATCTCCGGCAGCAGCACCTGCCGAACGAAGCGCTCTGCGTCCATCGCTCAGACTGCGCCGCCTGCGATGGCCGGCACGATCGAGATGCGGTCACCGTTCTTCAGCTCGGTCTTGAGCCCATCCAGAAAGCGGATGTCCTCGTCGCCGACGAACAAGTTGATGAAGCGGCGCACGCCCTTCTCGTCGAGCAGGCGATCTTTCATGCCGGGGTAGCTCGCCTCCAGGTTCTCGATCACGGCGCCGACAGTGCCGCCGACAGCGGACACCTCGTCTGCGTTCTTGGTGAGGGTGCGAAGCGGAGTGGGGATGCGGACGACGACTTCCATGGTGGGCTCCTCGAGGTTCAGATCGAATCACAAACAGGGCCGGCGTAGCGGCGCTCGGAGATGTCTCGAATGTCGGGCTGCTCGCCGCACAGCGCGCAGCCGGCGCGCGGCTTGAATGGGACGCGGCGGAGCTTGTCGGCGAGGCCGTCGAAGCTCACGACGAAGCCGAACGCGCGCGTCTCACCGCGCAAAATCGACAGCGCGAGATCAGCGGCCAGCGCGCCGGCGACGCCGCAAACAGGACCGACGACGCCAGCTGTAGCGCAATCCGGCGCGGGCCCTTCCGGCAAGTCCTCGAACAAGCAGCGGTAACAAGGCCGGCCGCCCGCGGGGCTCGCCAGCGCTGTCGCCTGCCAGCGAACGGCGGCGGCGTGCACCACCGGTCGCCCGACGATGCGCGCAGCGTCGGCCATCAAGAAGCGCGACGCGAAGTTGTCGGTGGCGTCCACGATCAGGCTGGCCTGCGTGGCGAGCTCGATCGCCCGATCCGGCAAGAAGCGCCCGCTCAGCGTGCGCACCTCGAGCGAGGGCGCGAGCCCTTTCAGCGCCGCCGCAAAGACTTCGACTTTGGGCCGGCCGACGTCGGCTTCGGAGAACAAGATCTGCCGGTGGAGGTTGCTGCGCTCGACGCGATCATCGTCGATCACCGTCAGCGAAAACGGTGGCGCGTCGCCGCTCTTCACGGCAGCGCACAGCGCCAAAGCGCAGGGCGCGCCGACGCCCCCCGCGCCGACCAAGAGCAGCTCTTTCATGCGCTGGCCGCCGCGGTGAAGAAGCGATCCATGCTGAAATAGCGCTCGCCTGTGTCACCGAGCACGGTGACGACAGCGGCGCCCGGCGCGAGCTCGCGCGCGACATCGAGCGCGACAGCCACGGCTGCGCCAGCGCTGTGGCCGACGAGCAAGCCAGCTTCTTGCGCGAGCGATCGCTTCATCGCCCAAGCGCGCGCATCGGAGACAGTGCGCACCTGATCCAGAATTTTTGGATCGAAGCTCTGCGCTACGAAGCCAGCTGCGAGGTCGTGCATCTTCGTAGGGCCTCGCGCGCCGCCCGAGAACACGGCCGAGCTCTCCGCCTCGACACCGATGACACGCGCGTGACGATACGCCGCCTTGATGGCGCTGCCAGCTCCCGCGGCCAGCGCGCCGCTGCCCAGCGCGACGACGAACGCGTCGATCGGCTGGTTGCCCAGCGACATGATGATCTCGCCGGCCAGTGGGCCATACGCTTCGCTCGCGTCGAAACCGTCGAACGACGACAGCAGCGTCGCGCCCTCGGTCTCGTCGGCGATCGATTTGGCGCGTTCTACGGCGCCGATCAGCTGCGCCTCGGGCTCGGTCAGCACCACCTCTGCGCCGTACAGCGCGCACAGCTGCCGCCGCTCGAGCGCCACGCTGGCGGGCATCACCGATACGCAGCGGAGCTTCGCCCTCTTGCACAGCACCGCCAACGCGATCGCCAGATTGCCGCTCGAGGGCACGACCACGCACTTGGCAGCGGCAGTCAGCGCGCGCGCCAAGAGCTTGGGCGCCAGCCGATCTTTGAAGGAGCCGGTGAGATTGTGCTGCTCGCACTTGGCGAACACGCGCGCGCGCGCCGGCGACGGCTCGATGGAGAGCAGCTCGATCAGCGGGGTCGCGCCAGTCAGCTCGCTGACCGACTGCAAGCAGGCGTCAGATCGCATATTCCGGTCCCTCTTCCAGCGGGGGCTTATCGCCGCTCTTCTTCACGCCGAGGCGCTCGCCCTTCTCGCAGATGTCGGCCAGGCTGATCTGGTCGAAGCAGCGCTCGACCTCGTGCGACAGCGCGACGAACACCGAGGCGATCGGATCGCGGCCTGCGTCGCGCTCTTCTGCGCGGGTGACGGCAAAGGCGCTGCCCTCGAGCGCGCGCACCACGTCACCCACTGTGATCTGCGCGGGCGGCCTGGCGAGCTGGTAGCCACCGCGAGGGCCTCGCTTGGCGGTCAGCAGACCCGCACGCTTCAGCTCATGAAAAATCTGCTCGAGAAAGCGCACCGGGATATCGCCTTGGGCTGCCACTTCGCGCATCTGCGCGGGCTGACCAGCGTGGTGGTAGGCGAGCTGAAACAGCGCGCGAACGCCGTAGCGGCCTTTGCTGGTCAGCCTCACGGGCTGGTTTTGCATTCTCGCATCGGGAAAGTCAAGAACCGGTCGTGGAGCCTGCGAAACCCAACTGGGCGGGTATTGTCCTGCCGCGCCCTGAAAAACATAAAGTACACTTTACGTTTCGGAAAACCCCGGCACCCCTACACCTCCCGGCCGCTGCGTCATCAGGCGGTCGAAATCGCCCGCCGAGCGGGGCTGTATTCTTTCGGCCGCGGAGGCATCATCCGGCCGATGGCGTTCTTCCAAGCCCCGCCCGAGCTCGGCAATCAATACCGCGACGACCGCGTGCTTCGTTCCTATCTGGCGCGCGTGTTCGACCCGGAACAACAGCAGCGGGCCGAAGCGCTGCTCGAGCCGATGGGCGAGCTCGCTGGTGGCGAGCTTTACCGTTTGCAGCAAGCGGATCGCGAGAACGAGCCGCGGCTCGTCTCCTGGGACCCATGGGGCAACCGCATCGACCGCATCGAAGTGACGCCGCTCTGGCAACGCTGCCAGGTGATCGCCGCCGAGCATGGCCTGGTCGCCACCGCGTACGAGAAGAAGTTCGGCGAGCTGTCGCGTGCGATGCAATTCGCGCTGGTGTATTTGTTCGACGCCTCCAGCGATGTGTACACCTGCCCGCTGGCGATGACCGACGGCGCCTCTGCCACGCTGACGGCGCACGGTGGGCCGCCCGCTGCGCGCGCCCTGCCCCACCTGTTGAGCCGCGACCCGGCCTTCATGTGGACCAGCGGACAATGGATGACGGAACGAACTGGGGGATCGGATGTCGGCCTCTCGGAGACGGTGGCGCACGAGATCGGCGATGGCTCGGGCCGCTATGCGCTCTCCGGCACGAAGTGGTTCACCAGCGCCACCACGGCGCAGATGGCGCTCACCCTCGGTCGCCCTGAAGGCAACCCCGCAGGCGGCCGCGGCCTCGCCCTGTTCATGGTCGAAGTGCGCGACGAGCTCGGAAACATGAACGGCATCTCCATCAACCGGCTGAAAGACAAACTGGGCACGCGCAAAGTGCCGACCGCCGAGCTCACCTTGAGCGGCGCCATCGCGACCCCCGTGGCTGGTCTCAGCGACGGCATCCGCAACATCACACCGATGCTCAACGTGACCCGCACCTGGAACGCCGTGGGCGCCCTCGCCGGCATGCGCCGCGGCATCGCCCTGGCCCGCGACTACGCCCGAAAGCGCGTGCAGTTCGGCGCCCCGCTCTCTGAAAAGCCGCTGCACACAGACACCCTCGCCGGCATGCAAGCCGAGTTCGAGGGCGCCTTCCAGCTCACCTTCCGCGTCATCGAGCTGATCGGCAAGCTCGAGAACGGCACCGCCAGCGAGCGCGAGAAGGGCGCCCTGCGGCTCTACACCCCGTTGATGAAGCTCACCACCGGCAAACAAGGCATCGCCGTCACCAGCGAGGCGCTGGAGAGCTTCGGCGGGGCCGGCTACGTGGAGGACACGGGGCTGCCGCGCCTGTTGCGAGACGCGCAAGTGCTCAGCATCTGGGAGGGCACCACCAATGTCCTGTCGCTCGATGCGCTGCGTGCCATCGCACGCGAAGGTGCGCTTGCACCGTTCTTGGAGGAGCTCCGCGAAGCCGCCAGCGCGCCGCACTCGGACCTGAAACAAGCAGCAGAGGCTGCCGTGCGCGCCGCCGAGCACGGCGCCTCCTGGCTCGAGCAAACGATGGCGAAGCATCCGGGGCACATCGAAGCCGGCGCACGCCGCTTCGCGCTGACGATGGGCCGCGCCGCGGAGCTCGCGCTGCTCGTTCGCCACGCGACGTGGGCGGCCGTCAATCAGAACGACAACAAGAGCCTGCTGGCGGCGCGACGCTTTCATCGAAACGGTATCGACCTCATCCAAGACGAGCCGCTCGAGCACGCCTCGTTGGCGATGGACAGCTAGCTCCCTCGCTGATCGCCAGCTGTAAACCGCTTGAAACTGCCACAGGAGCCATGATGGTCGCGAATCTTCTCTCCAAGCTTCACGGATTGCCGAGCTGCCTCTTGCTGCTCGTGGCTTGTGGCTCCACTGAAACGCCGACAGAGACGCCCACCGCACCGCTACCCACCGCCTCCGCAACTACCGGTGAGACCAGCGACACCCCGACTGGCGACCCCTTCAAGGTGGAGGGCATTCTGCGCGAAGAGCAGCTGCCGCTCCTGAAAGGGCCGCAACCGACCGTTCCGGACGTCGCGCTCGACACCAAACCGAAGGGCGTACCGGAGGCGCCGCTGAGCTGCGACGCGTTCGCAAAACGCAGCAGCAAAGAGAAGCCCGCGTGCGCCGACAAGACGCAGGCGCTCGCTTCACTCGACAGAGCCCTCGCCAAAGCCGACCCGAACGCGCGCGATGAAGCGCTGGTCGCCCTCGAGAGCTGCAAACAACTCGAGCCCGGCATCGTGCGCGGCATTCGCGTCGAGATTGGGCCTCCAGAGTGCAGTGACGCGCTGGCGGAGCCGTTTCTGAAGTCGAAACCGGCGGGAATGAGCGGCGCGGTACAACACGCGCTGATCGGCCACACCATCGCCGCCCGGCTCACGCGCGCCGTGCGCAATCCTCCGGCCTTGAAGCCGCCGTTCGCACGCAAGAAGGTGGAGGAGTTCGTCCAGAAAGAGCTCGCCACCTGGTTCAAAGAGCAAGCCACCGCGCTCGATGCGCTGTCGGCTCAGGGCAAAGAGCTCTCCAGCTACGGCAAGGGTGTCGTCGGCATCGCCGCCGGTTGGGGCTACTTGCGGCTGGTCGAGGCCGTGCGCGAGGCACCAGTGCCGAAGGAGTTCACCACGGATCGCGATCTGGGCAACGAGTACTACTCCAGTCTCGACATGGTGCTCGAGCCGATCAAATCGCTCGGTCGCGACGCGTCGCTGGTTGGCCTCGGCCACATGGCCCGAGCCGGCGTGATCGCGGACGATCGCACCGACCGTACGCGCACGCTGCTCTCCAAAATGTACGGCGGTCGCCGCGTCGACAGCCTCGATGTGTTGGCGCTGCCGCCGCTCCCGGAAGCGCCGACCGACAAGGTCGAAGCCCGTCTCGCCGCCAGGCTGCCCACCTACTTTGCAGGCTTGGTGCTCGACCCGAAGCTCGCTTCCGACGTCGGCGTGCTACGCGCATTCGCGCGACGCGGCGTGCCGTTGCCTTTTCGCTCGGCGTTGAAAGAGAACGAAGCCACCCTGTCCGAAGACGTCGTCGCAAGCTACGCACGCGCGCGCCTCGAGCTCGGTCGTCGCTATTGGCGCGCCGTCGACGTCGACTCGTCGATCGGCCTCTACGCGAAGATCCCTGCGGCCAAGCTCAGCGAGGCAGATCGACTCGGGTTTGCGCTGGCGCTCGCGCTGCGCAACGGCCCGGAAGACGTCGCCATGTTGATGAAGAGCAATGACGCCATGGGTCCCAAATTCGCGAATGTGGCGGCGCTGGACGTCATCGCGAAAGACGCAGCAGCCAAAGATTCGAATGGCATCGCAAGCTTCGACGCTGCCGTGCTGCGACAGATCGCCGTCCCCCACGACGCGGCGGAGGCGTATTGGGAGGGTCTGGCAGCCCGCTACAAGGGCGCCGTGGCGAGTCTCGCCGACGGCAAGCTGAAGGACGAGGCGGCTCGGCGCGCCGAAGCAGCTACCGCCACTGCCAAGGTGCGAAAGGGCCCCTGAAGTCGTCGGCCGAACGGCGCCGTCATCGGTCTTTTTTTGGCGGCGTCTGCTGCGGCGTCGTTTCGCGACTCGAGTCCGACGATGCAATCGTCGACGCACGACCGCCGCCCGCGATCTGGTCCCACGACTGCTGCGCGCCGCCTGTCACGATCGTCAGCTGGCGAAGTCGCAGCACCACGCGCGTGACCGTGGACGAGTGGGAAAAGATCACGCCATCAGACGGACGTGACTGCTCGAAGACGGCTTCGGTGCCCGGGCGCGGATACGGGTGCGACAGAAAGGTGTGGCCGTCGTCGTCGTGCTGGCCACCCAGCAAACGCGCACCGAGCAGACCATGATCAAGGATCGGCTTCTGGCTACCGATATCGGTGACCTCCATGCAGCGCATGTCCAGGCCGATGCTGTACACCCGATTCTGGGTCCACACCTCGAGCATGCACCACGGTCGATCGACCGAGGGTGGCCGCCTGACCTCGTGCACCAGCTCGATCTCGATCGCTGGCAAATTGCCGAAACGATCTCGTTCACCAGGATGCGTCTTCGACGGGCTCCCCATCGGGGAAGGCTGCGTCGCGTCGGGAGACTTGCCAGTCTTGTCGGCGCTCATCAGGTACCGACGTTATCACCAGGCGAGAGGGATATTTACCGCAAAGGCGCAAAGGGAAGACGCAGAGAGCCCAAAGGGTGAACTTGGGGTTCGGCTCTCGAGGTGGCGCGGGGCCCGAGTCCTCGGGACACTGAGCTCGCTGCAGGCAGCGCAGGTGGGCGGGGGCACCCACAAAAATCTCTGCGTCCTCTGCGTCTTCCCTTTGCGCCTCTGCGGTAAATCTCGCCTTAGGGGCTGTCCAGAGCCTTAGAAGCGAGCCTGAGCGCTGGCGCCTAGACCGAGGAAGTCGGGCGACACGAACGTGCGCAACGCGACAGTGCCTTCGTTCGGGTCACGTTCGACGAAGGTCGCATTGTTGTCGCGAATGTACTGGGCCCAAATCATGGCGCTCAAGATCGACGAGACGTCCCACTTGAGGCTCACGCGCGCCTGAATGATGGGCGTCGACCCGGTGTTGACGGGCAAGATCGCGATGTTGCCTTGCTCGCGAATGACGACGGTGCGGCTGATAGGCGCGCTGGAGAGATCGACCGAGTTGGACGTGAACGTCGACGGCAGCTGCAAGCCGGCTCCGAGGCCGGGCGTGAGGCGAGCAGCCTGGATGTAGTAGTCGGCAGCCAGCGCGACGAAGAACTCAGGCGCTGTTTCAGCGTCGGCAGGGATCGTGGAGAACGGGATGAAGCTCGGTTGGTTGCGCAGCACGTATGGCAAGTCACGCACGATGCCGGTGACGCTGGCGCGGAAGAAACTGGCTTTGAGCAGCGCCTGCAGCGCGCCAGCCATCGCGGGCTGGATTGTGGTTTGGCCAGTCACGTCGAAATCTTTCAAGCGCTGGAAGAGCGCGTCACCCTCGACGCTCACCTGCCAGAGCACCTTGCCCTCGATGTACTTCTCCGGCTTGAAGATGATCTGCGGCTTGTCGGGATCGTTGCGGTAGAGCGAGAAATCGATCGACTGGCCAACCGGCATCTCCTCGTGGTGCACGACGAAGCGGGCAGACGCGCCGCCGGTGTACACCTGCTGGCCTTCGACGTCGGGCAGGTCGAATTTGCCCTGCGTGAAGAAGCCGCCGCCGAGATCGAAATGGAACACCTTGGCCGGCTGCGCGCCGACGCCGCCGAGGATGCCGTAGTTGGTTTGGCCCACGCGAATCGTCTCGACCTCGCTGGTGCCCGGCGTCAGCGTCTCTTGAACTTGAACGATCTGCGCCGTCTTGAAGCCGACAAAAACATTGAAGAGCGGGTGCTCATACGAGAACTTGGCGCCGGGGGCGCTGCCGACGATACGCGGAAAGATCGATTGATTGATGCCCGCAGCCGTACCGCCCCAGCTGAGGTCGTACAGATAACCGAGCCGGAAGCGATCTGTGTCGATCGGCCACAAGGTGAAGCCGATGCCCTCGACCTTCTTCGGATCGTCGTATTTCGCCGTGTGGTAGAAGGCGCGGATATACGTGCCAGCGTCGTAGAACGCCTGGTTCAGGTTGCCGCTGTTGGAGGCGAGCGACGCGAGATCGAGGCGCAACAAGAGCGACGCCTCGGTGTCGAGGTCCTTGATGAAGCCCGGCATCTTCTTGTAGAGCGCGAGGTGCGTCAGGTTCTCGCGGCCACCGAAGCGGGAGTTCAGGTTGTCGAAGAACAAGCGGTACTGCTTGCGATCGCCGATGCTGAAGTCGGGTGACAAGGGGAAGGCTTGGCCCGTCTGCTTCAAGACGTCGTCGTCGCCCATGACCCACGTGAGGCGTGTGTCCATGAAGTCGCCGATGCGAGTCGGCGACTCTTCTTTGGCCGTGACAACGACCTTGGGCTCGTCGACTTTGGGCTCATCGACCTTGGGCTCGTCGACCTTGGGCCCGTCGACCTTCGGCGGCACAACCTGGGCAACGCCGCGAATCTTGTCGGCGCGCCCTTTGGCTTCGGCGGCGTTGGCCCCGCCCCCAGCCGAGACCTGCTCGAACTCGGTCGCGGCCAACGAGCCGTAACCTTGGCGTTCGTGGCAGTCGGCCAAGTCGAACAACAGCTCCATCGGTTTTGGGCCGACAGCGTCAGGCGGCGCCTTGGTCGAGAGCTGGTAGGCCTGATCGAAAAGCAAACAAGCCTGCGGGATCTCGCCGCGACCGATGGCCGCCTTGGCCTCGGCCTGCAGATCGCCCGCGGTCTTGTCTTGTGCAAACGCCTGCCCCGCCGAGAGGACGAGCGAGGCAACCAGCAAAGTCGTAGCGAAGCGGCGCATGTTCTAGTTCGTCTCGTGTTCGTTTCGAGCTCCCCCTCCAGGCGTGGAGGGGGGCCGGGGGTTGAATTTGCAACAAGCTGCAAATTCGGAAAGCTTCGCAGTTACCGCGAAAACGTCAGTTGGTGCCTTCGTCGTTGTCGTCTTCGGTGCGCAGCACGACGCAGGCCTCTTTCGCGCTCTTGAGCTCTTTGGAGCAGCCTTGCGCCTCGCACACGACGTCATCGGGGCAGCGCGCTTCGACCGTCCAGTTCAAGCTGCCTCCGGAAAAATTGCGCAGCGAACCGACCACCGAGCCGAGCTCGAGACCGCGATGCGCCACCGGGTTGAACTCTGGCGCACCGTCCGTTTGGACTTGAATGACGCTTGTCGTGAGGTTGCCCATCTCGTCTTCGGACGTCTTGGCGACCTTGTAGTTGCCGCGCGAGATGTAGCTCGTCCACTCGGTACATTCGTTGTCGTCGGAGCAAGCGTTGCCGCAAGTGCCCTCGGCGTCCGACTCGAAGTCGATCTTGCCGTCGCCGTTGAAGTCGCAGTTGGTCTGGCCTTCTTTGAAGACGTTGTTGAAGGCGAGCGAAGGACCGAGGTTCGCCGACACGTGGTACCCGTCGATGCGAACCAAGCCGCTCTCCAAGCGCTCCATCTCCAAGGGGGCGTCGATCACTGCGGCCTCGAGCACAGGAGGCTCCGGGACGGGACACTCTTGTCCTTCTTCCTCGAACAGCGCGTCGACGTCGTAGGAGGGGAAGTTCATCTCGGTGAGACCGAAGAACTCGCTCACTGTGCCGCTGAAATACGTCACGCGGTCGCACACGCGCATGCCCTGCGGCGTGGAGAAATTGAACGCGAACATGTGATTGAAGCCCACCGCCTGCCCGGAAAGATCTGTCACGTAGAAGCCGTCTTTCGAGATGCGGGTCACCACCAGAAAGTGCTCGCCAGAGGTGTTGACCGACATCGACTCGTACGGGTAGGGCGTCGTCGAGCCATTGCCTTGAACGTCTTGGATGCTCGGCAGCTCGTAGGCGACGGCAGGTGACACGCCGGCGGAGAAAGTGCCGCCTTGCTCCGAGTCGTCATCGGCGAACGCGCAGCCGGGGTCGTTGGGAAAGTCGACCAGCACGTCATCGTCTACGTCGTCGTTCTCGCCGTTGGCGCAGGCGGGCGTCTTGCCGTCGGGCGCCTTCACATAACCGAGGTCCTCGACCCACAAGCGAGCGGGACCGTAGACTGCGGTGACGGTGACCGAGGCGCTGGCCTTGCCCCCCTCCATTCTCAGGTTCTTGCCGACGTTTTCACCGCTGCCCGCGTTGACCACTTGAACCACGGCGCCAGGCTCGACGCTCAGGCGGACGAAGCCCGTGAAGTCGGCGACACCGCCGTCCGGGCCGATGGCCTCGACCTCGATCTCCCAGACCTCGTCACTGGTGCCCGTGTTCGGTGGCAGCGGATCGTCGGCCTTGGGCGGCGCGATGCCGTTGACCTTCACGACGCGAACGCGAAACGTCTGTGTGTCGCTGATGGCGTCGTCATTGCGCGAATAACAAGCCACTCCGGAGACCGATGAGAGGCCAGCGCATGCGAGAAGCAGAGCGGTCGTAAAGGTGCGCGCAGCTTTCATTGGCCTACCATCCTCATGCGACCGTCGGAGAAATTGCCGATGCCGCGATCGATACACGCCAGGAACTTGCATTGCTCGCCGGCGGACGCGCACGGCTTCAAGCTGTCTTCGCACGACTCGGCGATGTCGCTGTTGGGTGCAGCGTCACACGTCTCGCGGACGAAAGCGGCGACGTCTTTGCGGCATGCAGCCAAGACACATTGGCCCTCGTCGCCGCCGCAAGTCTTGTCCGGATCGGTCGAGCACGCTTCGTTCTCCAGGACCGCCGCCGAGCAAGAGCAGACATAGGTGCCGTCTTCGGCGCCGCACAAAGATGGGTCGCCGTCGTCGACGCAACCGCACTCTGCGCTCGACTTGCACGCGCGCAGCTCGCCCGATTTGCCCGCACCACAAGGGGCACCCTGCCGGATGTAGTCGATCAGCGCGTCGCGCTGCTGAACCTTGGTATCGAACTGCGTTGTGTTTCGCTGTAGGACACGGAAGCCACTGCCGCCACCGGCGAGGTAGTTCGAGGTGGCGAGCTCGTAGTAGCCGAACGACTCGATCGGTTGCCAACAGATGCCCACCTCGACGTCACACTGGCCGAATTTTGCTGCCGCACCGCAGTCGCTGTCGCTGCCGCACTTCACGGTCTCGCTGTTTTCGTCGAGCGCCGCCCCGATGAAGATGGCGGTCGCTTTGCCGCGCCGTACTTGCCCGTCGTCGCCGATCGTCTCGGCGTTGCAATCGACGACGACACGCGCGCCCGCGATCTGCACCTGCGACACGCAGCCGCGGCCTGCGCTGCGCCGGGCAACGAAGTCGAACAGGTCTTGAACCTCGACGCCGGAGAGCTGCATCTTGGAGATCGAGTTGTCGAAGGGGAACACGTTGTACATCTGCTCGACAGTGACCGGCCCCGGCACCAAGTCGGCGCGGATGCCAGTGGTGTTGGTCAGCGAAAAGTCGGTTTGAATGCCGAGCCGCAGCCACATCGCGTTGGAGATCAGGTTGCCGAGCGCCGAGTCGCCGCCGGACGCGCTGGAGCGCCGCGAGCCGTCGGGGCCGTAGCCGACCAGCAGATCGAGGTTGGCCAGGGTGTCCAGCTGCACTGCGTACGGCTCGAGCAGCGATGCGACGATCGGGTCTGCTGGCACACTCTCGTTGACGGGAAAGAGCGTGTAGTCGTGCGTCAGCACTTCGAATCCGTTGACCGGGTCGTAACACGCGCCTTGCTCGGTGCCGGGGTCACAGGCTGCTGGCAGATCTTCGGTGTCGTTCGAGAGCACCAGATCGAGGCGACCGACGTATTTGGCGAACGCGCCGGAATGAGAAAGCACGACCTCGCGCGGCTTGCAGTAGCGCTTGATCACCTCACCCGGGTCGGGTCCGTTGACCTCGACGTAGAAGCTGTTTTGTTCGTCGTCGAAATGCCGGGAGCAATCTTGGACGCGCTTGGGGGGCTGCAGCACGATGTGGTTGTGGCCGCCGAGCACGACGTCGATGCCGGTCGTGGTCTCGATCATGTCCTCGTCGTTCTCGAGCCCCAGATGGGAGACCATCACGATGACGTCGACGTGCGGCCTGAGCAGGTCGATGTACGCCTGCGTAATTTGGGTGGTCGAAAGCGGCGTGATGCCGAGGCGGTTCGGGCTGTCGAAGATCGACGTCAGGCTGGACAGGTTGGCCATTCCGATCACCGCCACGCGCAGGCCTTCGGTATCGTAGACCTGATACGGCCTGAGCAAAGTGCCGAGCGGCGACGCCCCGGGGAGACTTGGATCTTCGAGCTGGTAGTTGGCGGCCAACGCGGGAAAGGTCGCCCACTTTTGCAGTTGAATGCCGAGATTTTTCGCGCCGGCGTCGAACTCGTGGTTGGCGATCAGCATCGCGTCTGCACCCATCGCCGAGAGCGACCTGATCTCTGCCTCGCCGGAAAAGAAGTTGAAGACCGGCGCGCCCTGGAAACAATCGCCGCCATCGACGTGCAAGCAGCGGCCCGCACGCGCCCGCTCGCGGCCGATGATGTGCGACATGCGCGCGATTCCGCCGACGTTCGCGATCGCGCCCGACTCACCGAGGCCGAGCCCCGCGTCGATTTGTCCGATCTGGAAATTGTAGGGAAACAGCCGCGAGTGCACGTCCGAGGTGTGCAGCAGCGTGAGATGGACCTGCCCCTTCAGCTGGGTGGGGGGGCCCGACTCTTCGCAGCCACCAGCAGCCAGACCCGCGGAAATCACGCAAGCGCCGACCAAGGGTGCCGTGAGGAGTACGCGTCGGCTGAGGGCTCGCCAGGGTCGCATTGCTAAAGGCATTGCTACTACGGCGGGAAGCGCGAGGAAAAGGGTATCCTCGCCTGCGAGCCTTCACCGGCTCTCTCAGGCAGGCGGGTGACGGGAGCGTTACTTTCTGTTGCCGTTACGTGGGCGAGGTGACGACGTGCTGGGCGACTACTATTACCGAAAGCTTCCTCGAAAGATTCAGGGCCGAATCGAGGCGCTCTTGCAGGAGCTCGACACGATCGCAGGCCCGGATCTCGCCAGCGTCATCATTCATGGCAGCGTCGTGCGAGCAGAGTGGGTCGAAGCGAAGAGCGATATCGACCTGATCGTCGTACTGAAACGGGCCACTCGCGAGATCTTGACCGGCCTGGGCGAGCCGCTGGCCGTGGCGCGAGCGGCCGCGCGGGTGGACGCGATGATCTTGGTCGAAGCCGAAATCGCCCGCGCCTCGGACGTATTTCCTTTGTTTTATCGCGACATCCAAAGCCACCACATCGTGCTCCACGGTTCCGACCCGTTCGCCGATCTCGCGATCGATTCGGCACATCTGCGCCTCCGCATCGAACAAGAGCTGCGCGACGTGAACATTCGTCTTCGGCGGGTGGTCACCGATGCGCGCGGCGAGCCTGTCGCGCTAGGGCACGCAGTCGCACGCCAGCTGCGGCGCATCCGCTCGCCGCTCGCGACTTTGCTCACGCTCTTGGGGGTCGAGGTCGGTGCCGAGCTGCCTGTGGTGCTCGAGCGCGCGGGTCGGAAGTTCGACGTGGACAGCGTGGCTTTTCGTCGGGTTCACGAGCGTCCGGAGGCGGCGTTCGATGCGCTGGTCAGCTTGCTCGATCGGGCGATCGAGGCAGTCGACAAGCTCGAGGCGAGGTCCTGAGTGACGTCCACCGACTTCTTCCCGGTCAATCTCGCGAGTGACATCGAATTTGCGCTCGTGTTCGCGCTGCTCAGCCTGGTGACGGTCTTGATCGCCAAACAGGTGCAGCAAATCGCGCTCGGCTTGCTCGACCCTCCCGTCGAAGCAGCGCCGTCGGTGCGGGCAAGGCAGGCAGCAGTCGACCTCGGCGAGGGGCGCCTTCCCCGCTCCGACCAACTCGACGCCGTGGCCCTCCTTCGGGGCGGCGAGCCCGGGCTCGCCGAGTTGATCCGCAAGCGCGCATTTTCGGAGGGCTGGCTCTCGGGTGAGGGCGACGTGCTGACGGTCGGCCCCGCAGCGCCTCGGGAAAGCCCGCTGTCGACCTCCTTGCGCGCCGCTCTGCCCTTCGCGCGCGCGAGCGAGCTCGAGCTTGCTCGCGCATCTCGGCGCATCGCCGTGAAGCGAGCTGCCGAGCTCGAGCCGCTACTCGTCTCGAGGGGGCTCTTGCGATCTCCGCTCGCGCAGGCGGTCGGCTTGCTGGCGTTCGGCGCGCCAGCAGCGTTGCTCTTCTTCCTTGGCCTGCTGCGCGCGGACCGCGCCCTCAATCTCGGGCATTCCGCCGCGCCGGCAGTGCTCGAGCTGGTCGTGTGCGGGCTCGCCTTTCTCGCGCTGGCAAAGCCAGAACCACGGACCGAAACGGGTGCGCGCTACGTGACCTGGCTGAGAGGCGCCACAGAAGCCCTGGCCGAAGACATCGCCGCTGGCATCGCTCCGAACCGCGACGACTTGTTGCTCGTGATCGCTGCCAGAGGTGCCCCCGACAAAAGCAACAGGCCACTCACCTCGTCAAGCCTTTCGATTACGACTGAACAAGGCGAAGGCGGTGGCGGTGGCGGAGGCTGAGAGCGCCCCAGGCCTCTCAGATGCCGCCGGCGCCGCCGATACCACCGGTACCGCCGATGCCGCCAGCACCGCCAACGCCTCCCCCACCGCCGCCGCCTACCGGACCGTCGCCAGCGCAGACGCCGAGGTCAGGGTCGGCACCGAACACGCCCGTGGTGCATGTTCCGCTGCCGCAATCGGCGTCGAGGCAGCAGTACTTGGCGCAAGTGCCGTTGACGCAGGTAAGACCCGCTTGGCAGAAATTGGGCGCGCCGCATGCTTCACACAGGGCTCGAACGTTGCCATCGGGGTAACAGGCGAAGTTGAATCCGAAGCCGTTGATGTCGCAAGCAGCGCCGTTGCCGTCGCAACCCTCGTTCGTGACGGGGTTGCAATCGAGCGGACCCCCGATGCTCACGCATGCCCCTTTCGCTTGCGGCTCGGGGGGCGCGTCACAAGAGAGCTCTGCCGGGTAGGGTTGCCCGCCACAGTCTTCACAATTCTCGGCCGCGCAGTTTGCGAGGGCTTCGTTCCAAACGCCTCCTCCGTTTTTGGTCACTTCCAGCAGCTCGTCGCAACAAGAGCGCTCGGCGCAGGCGCCGCAGGCCCCCCAGGGCGCGCCTTCGTCGGTGCACTGGGTCATCATCTGCGTGCCGGTGGTCGGGCCAACCAGGGTCGACGTTGTCGGGCCCACACTCTCGCCCCCGTTGTTCGAGCCGCCCGCATTCGACCCGCCAGTGTTGTTGGAGGTGTCGTCGCCACAGGCGAGCGGCACGCTGACAGAGAGGGCGCCGAGGACGAGGAACAAAGCGGGCCGCGTATGCATCACTTATTCGTAACTTTGCGACGTCGCGCGAACAACCCAGAACAGGCCGAAAGGCAGTCGATCTTGCGCAGGGGGTTTGCTGAGCCGCTCGTTCGTCCTATGAAGGCCCGAGCATGGCTCAAGGCATCGCAGCGGGTGACAAGGCGCCTGGGTTCGAGCTCGTCGAGAGCGCGGGCACCAGCATCAAGCTCGAAGATCTGCTCGCAAAAGGCCCCGTCGTCGTATTTTTCTATCCGAGGGACGACTCGCCGGGCTGCACCAGGGAAGCGTGCTCGTTCCGGGATCGCTACGACGCCTTCCAAGAAGCCGGCGCGTCGGTGGCTGGGATCAGCAGCGACTCGGAGTCGTCGCACCGCAAGTTTCGCGAGAAGCACGGTTTTCCGTTCTTGTTGCTGTCCGACCCAGGCGGCCGCGTGCGCAAGGCCTTCGGCGTGCCGAAGACGCTGGGCATCCTGGACGGTCGCTCGACGTACATCATCGACAAGAACGGCATCGTTCGCTTCGCGTTTCACTCACAGATTCAGGTGAACAAGCACGTCGACGAAGCCATCAGCGCGGTACGGTCGCTGGCTAGGGCGTGACTTTGGGCGGGTCGACCGCCGGCATCGGGAACGCTTGGTCGAAGGTCACGATGAAGCGGCCCGGCAAGATGCTGTTCACGCCAACCAGCGGGTCGAGCTCGAGCGGCACCGCCCAATCGATACGCATCACGCTGCGCTCGAGCTGTGGAAACACCAGCCGAAGACCGGTGCCGATCGACTGGCGAAAGTTCGGCGACTCGTCGCGATCCCACGCGGCGCCGGAGTCGAAAAATGCCGTCGCGCCGAGCTGCACTGTCCAGAGCTCCGCCGGCCGCGAGCGAAACTCGAGGTTCGCGGCGACCACGTTTTCGCCGCGATATGCGCCCGAAGGATAGCCCCGCATGCGGCCTTCACCGCCGATGGTGGCGCGCTTGTTCAAATAGTTCTCGAAGCGCTGAAACGCGAAGCCGTCGGCGATCAGCCGCCCGATGGTGAAGCGCGGCGAAACCAAGTGGGCGCCGACAATCCCGAAGGAGTCGTACACGCGCTCGGGCGCAGCCTCGACCAGCCCTTGCGTGTACGCGCGCACGTGCCCATCGCCGATGGCGGCGCTGGCCGACGCGCCGGCAGCGACGCCGAAGTACGAACGCGACGAGCCGATCTCTTCGATCACCGGGTAGGCCTTCACGTAGGCGTCGTGACCGACGCGATAGTCCTCTTGCAAGCCGAGCGTCTCGAAGTCGACGAAGCTCTTGAACGTCGTCGAATAGGTGGCGTAGCCGAGGTAGGGATACACACGCGTGTCGCTCAGCGGGATCTGTGTGTTCCTGAACTCTGCGGCGGCCGCAGGGTCGAAGCGCGACAGGTTCGGCGGCGCGTACGCGACGCGGCTGGCTTCGGCGCCGAAGCTCAGATCGTGTTTGATCTCCTTGCCCCAGGAGCGAATGAACGACGAACGCCCAGCCAAAAATTCGGATGCGTATTCGATGGGAATCGCGTCGTCCTCGGTCGTCGCCTCGGCGTCGAAGGTGAGCGGCTCGACTCCGTTGAAGAAGCGCGTGGTCTCGGAGCGCCAGCTGAGCGCGACGATCCACGACCACTCGCTCTTGCTCGAGACCAGCGGCAAGCCGTAGGCGAACGAGCCGAAGGAGCCCTCCAGATCGCCTGTCTCACGGTTCAAGATCAGGTTGGTCGAGACGCTCGCTTGGATGAAGGACGCTGCAATCCGAGGCACGCGATAAGAGACGCCAAATGCATACGTATCGGGCTGCAGCTCGAAGCGAAGCGAGCCCGAGTGATGCAGGCCTCCGAGATTTTCTTCGCTGGGCGCGAGCAACAAGTACTCGAGCTGATCGTTCGCCAACCGAAAGTCGGAGTTCAGACGCAGGCTCCAAATGTCCTTGGCGATCACCAAGAGCTTCACTTTGTCGGGCCGGCTGCCCTTCAAAGGCACGACAAGGACGAGAGATAGTTGTCTTATCGCGCGGAGATTGCGTGCTGTCTCGTCGGCGAGCTCTTGGTCGTACACGTCGCCGGGCGCGAGCAGCACTTGGCGCGAAATCACGAACGGCTTGGTCGTCGCGTGAAAAAAATTGAGAAAGTCGATCAAGAAGGTCGGCAGCGGGTCACGCGGCTCGAGCACGTCGAACGGACGCACCAACACTTCTTCGACGATCTTGCCTTGCGGAGCCGGGTCGACCTCCGACTTGCCGCCGCGGAGCGCGATATCGATCGTCTCACGCTCGTAAGGGGAGAGCGACGGCTCCTCGGTGCGGGCCGAGGTCGAGACGAGCAACAAGGCGACCGCTACCAAAGCAGCGACGACAATTCCTCCGTGCCGGACGATGAAGACCCGTGCGCATGCGCGCGTCTTTGTCCCAGAGGGCATGGAGGAATTTTTGTTTGTTGATTCAACCTCTGGTTGAAAGAAAGTCACTGATAAGGATCGTCGCCTGTTTTCGGCGCTTCGGGGGAAGCCGGTGCGGGCTCGGGGTCGGCTTTCTTCGTCGGCGCTGCTTTGCCCTTCTTTGGGGCGTCTTTCTTCGACTTGTCGCCCTTCTTGGGAGTCGATTTGCCGGGCGCGCTCGGTCGCGGGCCGGGCCGATCAGCCTCGCCAGCGCCCGCACCAATAGCGCCCGCACCCGCAGCAGTAGCCGGATACGTAGCGATCGCGTTCAGCGTGTACTTCTGATGCTGGTGGGGGATGCGATCCCACTCGGGGGGGGGCATCGCGCGCTCGACGCAGCGAAGCAGCTCTTTGCGGCGGCTCTTGGACAGCGTGGTCGACTTGCCGAAGAAGAGATTCGTACGCTTCTTACCGAAATGGGCTTCGAGGACGTAACTGACCACGTACCCGGACTTGCTCGGCGGTGCGCAGGCAGCGCTGTCTTTGATGGCGCGCACCAAGCTGTCTTCGAACGCGCGCAGGCCGTCGCAGCGCTCGGGCGGCGTGCGTCCGGGACCCGGGTCCTGGCACTTCAGCGTCTTGACTGGTGCGACTTCGATCTGCGAGCCGGCGGCGGCCGACACCAGCTGCGGTAGACCGTTTTGACCACTGCCTACCGGCGGCGGAAGCGCGTTCGGGGCGGTAGCTGCGTCGGCGGATGGGATCGTGGCCGGCGTGGGGCGGCGCCAGAGGTAGAGCGGCACTGCGACGACCACGAGCGCCGCGACGAGGGCCAAGATCACCTGCACGCGCACAGGTCGCTCGCCTCCGCCGCGACCGAGATATCGGTACGGTGAAGGTGTGGACGGCGGCGTGGATCGGAGCGGCGGCCTCATCAGTTCGTGAGTGCCCTCTCGCGAGAGCGGAGAGCGACTTAGCCGGAGTCAGTCACGAAGGAAAGAGGCGCCGGAGCGCAGTCCGCTGATCTCGTTCAATCAGCGGGTGCGCAGTGGGAGTGCCAAAGCGCTTCGCCGCGCAAGGGCAAGCCCTCGCGCGGCGGCGAAACAGCTGGGCGCGAGCGCCGGCAGCTCGGGAGACGCAGCTCAGTAGCGCTCGATCATCTCGCTGTGGCTCATCATCTGCATGAAGCCCGGGGACGGCATCATACGCTGGCCTCCGTCGGGTGTCGTGTGACACCACATACAGCCATCGGCGTTGAAGCAGAGCCCGCCCATACAAGTCTGGTCGGTGCCACACGCGTGCCCGCACTCTCCGCAGTTGGAGTTGGAGTTCTCCAGGTCGACACACTGGCCACCGCAGTCGGTCTGGGCGCACGATTCTTCGCAGGTGTAGCCACCTTCGTTGTTCACGCACGCGAAGCCGGAGCCGCAGTCGACGAGCCCGTCACACTCGTCGATGTCCGAGCACTGGACGCCGTCACCGGTGAAGCCCGGATCACAATCGCACTCGAAGCTGCCGACCGTATCGACGCACGCTGCGTGCGCGCCGCAATTAGCGGTGTCCTGCGCGCATTCGTCGACGTTTTCGCATTTGAATTGCGCTCCGGCAAAGCCTGGCAAGCAGGCGCATGCAAAGGAGCCTGCCGCGTTCTGGCAAGTTGCGTTGTCGCCGCAGGTTCCGCCGACGTCGCACTCGTCGACGTCGCCGCACTCGAAGCCCGACCCAGAATAGCCCGGCAAACAAGCGCAGGTGAAGGCGCCCTGCTCGTTGATGCACACGGCGTTGTCGTCGCAGCCGACGCTCTCGTTGGCACACTCGTTGACGTCGCTGCAGAAGAGCCCGTCGCCGGTGTAGCCCGGGTCGCAGTCGCACAAGTATGCGCCCGCGGTGTTGCTGCAGCTCGCGTTCTCGCTGCAAGCGTCGAGCTCGCTCGCACATTCGTCGATGTCCACACAGACGAAGCCGTCACCCGTGAAGCCGGGGTCGCAGGCGCAACCGTAGTGGCCTTCGGTGTTGGAGCACGTCGCATTCGGGTCGCAAGCGTTGTCTTGAGCGCATTCGTCGATGTCCGTGCACACCGCACCGTCACCCTCGAACCCACCGTTGCAGACGCACGAGTAGCTGCCATCGGAGTCGAGGCAGGTCGCATCCGTGCTGCACCCATGAGCATCGCCATCACACTCGTCCACGTCTATGCAGAGCGTACCGTCGCCGGCGAAGCCGCTCGGACACTCGCACTCGAAGGAGCCTGGCAGATTCTGACACTGCGCGATGTCGGCGCAGTTGTCGCTGCCGACATCGCACTCGTCGATGTCGGTGCAGCTCGCGCCGTCACCTTCGAAGCCTGCGGCACACACGCACGCGTGCGAGCCGAGGGTGTTCACGCAGTCGGCGTCCTGGCCGCAGACGCGCCTCGCGTCGCATTCGTCGATGTCGCTGCAAATGCTGGGGCCGCCGTCGCCAGGGCTCACACAGACATAGCCGGACTGAACCTGGCAGAGGTCGTTGCAACCGTCTTGGTTGACCAGGTCGCCGTCGTCACAAGGTTCGGCGCTATCGACCCAGCCGTCGCCGCAGATCGCCTCTGAAACGGGCCGCACCAAACGGCCACCGCCGCCGCCTTCGCTATCACCGCCGCCACCGCCACCACCACCGGCGCCGCCGTCGGATTCATCCCCGACCATCAGCGCGCCACCACAGCCTGTTGTTACCGAAACCAGGAGCAGCACGGACCGTGCGGAAAAACTGCAAAAATTCATGACAATCTGACCTTTTCGAGGGCAATCCGAGCGCCGTGATGTCGGCACACACGGAGAGCAACGGGACTGCGCCCGTGCGCTTAAAGAGAGCGCCCGAAATGGGACAACGCTGCTCGCACACGTCGGCCTGTTGCCGAGCAGTGAGGAGATCCCCCACCGCGCGCACACGGAAAGCAAGTGGGGCTGGGGCCGCGCGCAGCGGCGAGCGCGCCTTGGCGCGAGCCGACTCGGGGGTGGGGCCCCAATCGCGGTTCACCCGCGTTGGGGCGGGGGGCTGGAACAGCCCCCCGAACAAACTAGTCCAGGAGCGTGCGGCCCGGTCGGCCTGGCTCGCCCTTGATCAGGGCAGCCGCGAGCTCGAGCGTGTCCGGAATGATGCCCTGCACCTGCGCCACGACTTGCTCGACGATGTGACGAGCCTCTTCGAGCGACGGACCGACCATGGACACCACGAACTTGAGCGGGCCGGTGCGACCGGCGACCACCGGCGTGAGGCTCAGCATCAACGTCTCGTTCAGCTCGATCACGCGCTGAGCAGCTTTGCGGAGCGCGAGCATTTCCAAGATCGTGGGGCGATCACTGACATGGCGGTTGGGCCCGCGCAGCTCGTAGCGCGCGAGATGAAACGGCAGCTCTGCCCAATCGGCGAACGCAGCTTCTTCATCGATCGACTTCAGCATGTGCTCGCGGATGAGTAGGCCAGTGAGGCCGTCACGCTTGGCGAGAAACTGGCGCGCGCGGCGATGGTGCGGACCGTCTGGCTGAAAGCTCACCAGCTTCAAGCGCAGCTCGCCGATTTGCGCTTCGCCGCCGTGCATCATGGTGACCTGCGATTTGCGGTCGTAGCTGTGGTCGGCGTAGCTGCCGTTGGTGCTGCCGAGATCATCGAGCACCCAAGAGCCCGACTGCCAGCGAATCGTCGCGTGGCCGCCGCTGACTGTCGCTTCGGTCACGACGATGTCTTGGTCGCCGCGACGGCCGATCGTGATCTGCGGCTTGTTGAGGAGCAGCAGCTGACCGACGAGCTCGGGCGAGTTGGAGGCGTAGGAGACCAGTAGCGTTTGCGCGTCGGGCGAATACGTCTGCGTCTGCGCGCGCCCCGGCGGAGGCCCGGGGTCGAGGCGAGGCCGCGGCAGCTGCACCGGGCTGGTGGTCAGCTGGGTGGGGTTGAAGAAGCGCATGTGACGCGCTTGCGGGCGCATCGACGGCTCTTCGCTCATGCCGCGGAAGATCTGCTTGATCTCGTCGTTCGACAGGCCGCTCGGCACATCGAACATGATCTGCTGCTTCATCTGCTTGGCGCGCGGCTTGGCGCCGGGGTCGGGCACCTTGCAAGTCCACATCTCCCAGAGCGTGAGCGCCATCGCGTAGACGTCGTCGTCTTCGCTCGCGCCGCCGTTTCGCAGACGCTCGGGCGACATGTAATTCGGGGTGCCGCCGTCGGGCGGGGCGCCAGGGCGCCGCGCAGAGAGACGCGCTCGCTCTTGCGCGAAGCCGAAGTCGAGGATCATCGCGCGGCCTTCCGAGATCATCACGTTGCCCGGCTTCAAATCGCCGTGCACCAAGCCCTGGCCGTGGATGGCGGCGAGACCGTCGGCGACTTGCGAAGCGATCTGTCGGAACTCGTCGGAGGTGTAGCCGCCTTGAGCCTTCTTGCGACGAATGTGCGTGTGCAGCGTGAGCCCCGGGATGTGCTCCATCACCAGGATGGGGCCCCACGGGCTCGGACAAAGATCGTGGACACGACAAACGTTGGGGTGGCTCACCTGCCGCGCGAGCAAGAGCTCTTGCCGCAAAGCCTCGTCGTCGCCCGGCATGCGCGACTCTTCGCGCACGACTTTGAGCGCCACTGGCTGCTGCGTGGATCGATCGAAAGCGAGGAAAACCTCGCCCATTCCGCCCTTGCCCAAGCTCTGGCGAATGTCGTAGCGATCCGCGACGACGCTACCGAGGCCGATAGGGGGAGGCTTGCTCACGGGTTAGGGCGCCAGAATCCTTCATTTCTACCCCGGACCGCAACCGCGAAAGGGCGATTCCGGCGCGCGCTCCGCAGAACCTGCGCACTGGACGAGATTTCGACCTTCGAAGCGCCAAAGGCCCTGGACGGCGGCATCGTCGAAGCGCTCTGCGGGCATAGGTCGGGTCACTTCAGCGTCTTCGCGAGCGCGCGGAGTCCTTCCTCGAACGGTAGGACTTCGATCGCTCCGAAGCGGTAGCTTCGCGTGCCACCGTAGAAGAGGTGACCCTCGGCACTCGGGTAGTCCGCGCAGAAGAGGCGCAAGCCCTTCAGATCGCTCTCGCGAAAGACCGATGAACGCGTGACCTCGAAGGCGTGCAATCCGCGCTCGCCGTACGCGACAAAGTCGACCTCGGTACCATCTGCAAGGCGCCAATACGAAAACGCATAGTCGTAGCCATGGTTTGCGTTCTCCGCCCGCAGAGATTCGAAGAGCAGGGTCTCGATCGCGGCGCCATCGACATCCGCCGAGCTGTCCAGCGGGCCACGCGGGCGAATCGCGCGGTAGACGCCAGCGTCGAAGAAGAAGAACTTGGGGTGCGCGACGAGCTTGCGCGCAGCCTTCCGGCGAAAGACGGGGAGCCGCACCGCAAGGAGAAGGTCCTCGAGAAGGTCGAAGTGATTTTCCACCGTCTTCCGGTTGATGCCGCAATCCGCGGCCACCGACACCACGTTCAAGACGGCGGCCTGGGAGAAGCTCGCGGCTTCTAGAAATCTGCTGAAGGAGCCGATGTTGCGAACGAGCGCCTCTTGTTGGACCTCTTCACGCAGGTACGTCCCGACATAGCTCTTCAAGTACTCGCTCGCATCACCGGTCTTGTCCCATACCGTGGGCAAGAGTCCGTAGCGGATCGCGCGCCGAAGCTCGAACTTCGATCCCAGCTCGCTCGTGGTGAACGGGTGCATCGTGAGGCTGCGTGCGCGACCGGCGAGCAGGTTCGACCCCGAGCGCCGCAACTTCCGCGCGCTCGATCCGGTGAGGATGAAGCGAAAGTTGCGCGTTTCGATCAGGCGATGAACCTCGTCGAGGAGGCTGGGGAGCTTCTGCACTTCGTCGATGACGATGGTGGTCGCACGTTTCGCATCCGCCATCGCTTCGATGCGCTCGGCGCGACCGCTGAGCTCGGCGAACGTCGACTCCTTCAGAAGATCGATCCAGAGCGCACGCTTGACCGTTTCGCGAATCCACGTGGACTTGCCAGTTCCACGCGGCCCGAGGAGAAAGTAGCTGCCGGCTGGCAGCTTCAGCTGTCGGGCAATCATGTTGCCTTTTTTACCATAAAAATGGCAACGATATGGCCGTTTCCTTGGAACGTCTCCTGCTGCAAGCGAAGGAGCGGGCTTGACACTCGTGGGCTGATCGAGGACGATCCGTTTCGCCTTGTCAGCTCACGCTGGCGGGCACTCGTCAGCGACCTCCCACCCACTCGGGCGGGGGTTCAGGGAAGCCGGTGAGCTCTTTTCCTTCGCCAAGAAGGGCTTCGAAAGAAGCGGGCGATTCCGGCGCGGCCCCCGCCACTGTAACTGGGGACGAAGACGGCAATGTCCACTGGGTGCTCGTTCGCGAGGCCTGGGAAGGCGCCGACGGAGGATGATCCAGAAGCCAGGAGACCTGCTGACGGGAGTACGTGCGCTCCGGGTGGTCGGGCGTCGCGGCCGAGGCGATTATTTCTGGCGTGCCCTGCAGACTGTTCGCATTGGACGAGATTTCGACCGCTCGCTGCGCAGAGGCTCGGTGAGCGCTGTCCACACCGGCCTTTCCCCAGACTGCGCCGGGGATGGCGCCAAGAGGTCCGTCATGCGTTCTTTCAGCTTGGTCTCGGCATTGGTTTCGTTGGCGCTGCTATCCGCTTGCACCGACGAAGGTGAAGGCGACAACAGCGACGGCGGCTCGCCCCCCTCGACTGGCGGCTCGCCCCCGTCCGACGGCGGCAGCGGCGCAATGAGCAACGACGGCGGTGGTGGCGCCGGAGGCGGCAGCGGTGGTGAAGGTGGCAGCGGCGGCGCGGCTCCGCTGCAGTGCCTGGCCGACAGCGTCGCGAGCGAGTTTTTCACCATCAACGGCGACGATCTCTGCATCGTGCAGACCTTCGAGGCGGCGGGGCTCGAGCTGCCTTCTTACGGCACCACGCCGACATGGGGCGCACACGGTGGGCCGCTGACGTTCGCGCCGAACGGTGCCAACACAAGCCTCACGCTCACTCGCTGGTCGAAGTCGGGCACGACGCTGACCGCAGCGGACACCAACGTCGCCCTCACCGGCGTGCCCGCCGGCGCGTTCTTCGGCTCGATTGCGGTCGAGAGCGACGCAACCGGCGCCGCGTGTGCCGATGAGCACGTTGTCTCGGTGGGTTGGTCGGGCACGCCCTTCGACTCACAAGGCGCTATCGTGACCATCACGCCAGGGGACGACGCCGTGAGCACCACCGCGACCGGCGTGTTCGGCATGGCCAGCGTCGGATCGAGCGTCTTCTACACGGGCCTCTCGGAAGTGGCCGGCCCGACGAACGGTGTCGTGGGCTTGTACGCCGCTGCCACGGAAGCCTGCGACGCGGGGCTCGTCACTGGCGGCGCGGTAGAAACCGGCTGGGGCCTCGCGACCGGCCCGGCCGCGGCCGACTTGGACGGCAACTTGTTCGCGATCCTCACGGACTATCTCACCGGGCGGCAGCTGATTCACGGCTACCGGGCGGAAGACCTCGCGGGCGGCGGCGCGCTTGTCGGCACCGAGCTCGCCGATCTCGAAGGCTACGGCGATGCGTTTGCAGCAGTGGTGCCTGCCGGCGCCGAGCCGGGCCTATTGGTATTGCAACCGAACGCAGGCAAAGCCGGCCTCAATCAGGACGTCGTCGCGGTCGAATACAGCTCAGCAGGCGGCACTTTGTCGCCCGGGCTCACCAAAACGCTGCTGACGCTCGCAGAAGCGGACAAGAACATCACGCTGATGACGGACGACGACGGCAACCTGTGGGTCGGCGTCTCGATCGCAGGAGACACCCCGTCGACGACGTTCTTCGTGATGGCTCGGCCGCCGGCAGACTGAGGCGATCGCGCGCAAGGTTCTTTGTCAGAGATTTTGCGCGGCATTGAACCATACGAAGAAGGCGAGTGGCCGCTGCTCCTACCGGCGGCCTGTCTCGACGTCCGTCATTCACGTGAGCTGAAGCTGAGTAAAAGGCGGCGCGATAGCGATGCCTATCTTGGAGAGAAGCTTCCGTGTAAACGCCTCGAACTCCACGCGCGCTTGCTGCACAGCATTCGCGTGTGATCCCATTGCGCCGTGCGCTGCGCGGAGAAGAAAAATTGGGAGCCGTGCTTCCTGAGCCATCGGAATAAGACTGCGATAGTGCTTGACCAACGCAAGACACTCCGGATCCTCCTTCACCGATATCGCAGCGGCCGCCGAGCTCAGACCAGCGCTTCGGTACTCGAACGGGATGCGGTCCATCCAGCGGTTGTACGCCTTCACCGGTCTGTCCAGGCGCATCTGGTGCTGCTGCACGACGTAGCCCGCCGGCAGCATCTCGCCTTTCGGCAGCTCCATTCCTGGCGATTTGTAGTTGTCGAGCCTCTTGGTCCAGCCGCTTCGCCAATCATTGAGGGTCGGCCCCAGATTTCGCAGACCTTGAATCGAGAACAAGTCCCCAGCCAGCGGCACGACAACGTGATCGCTCGCGACAAGGGCAGCGCGGTTGATCGCGCCCAGATTCGGCCCAACGTCGAACAGGATCACGCGCGCCCCGGCTCGCTGCGCCGCACTTTGGGCGATCTGCCAGAACGCCGTTGTGATTCGAAACGGCCGGTAGAGCTCTTTGTCCCCGAAGCACTTCAGCCATTGCTCGGCGAGCGCGTCCTCGAAGCCAGCGAGCGCCAAGTCGCCCGGTAAAAGCAGGAGATCCGATTGCAGTTGGAGGACCACCGCCTGCAGCAGATCGCCGACTCCCAAAAGGGGCTTCACGCATCGATAGATGGTCGTTGCGCGTGGGTCGGACTCAGCAAACTCCAAACCCCAGTACTGCTCGAGTGATTCTTCGGAAAGGAACGCCGAGGTCAGGTTCGCTTGAGGATCGAGGTCGACGGCGAGGCAGCGAACACCGAGCTCTGCGAGCATGGATGCGGTGTGGTAGACGAGCGAGGTCTTGCCCACACCACCCTTGTTGTTGAAGAACGCAACGACGGGGATGCTCAAGCGCGCCTCCGCATCCGACAAAGGATGAAATTATCGTCGATCTCCCATTCGAGCGCGGGATTGCCGTTGGCCGCGAGCGCTTTCTCAGCCGTCGCGATCCCGGCGCCGAAGCGCTGCACGAAACCGAGCGTTCGCATCGCATCCGCCAGATTCGGGTTTCTGTAGTCCGTGATCCCAGGTTTGCCGAAGTTGCGAGCATTCACCGCCCCGTAGGGACCGCCGGGGCTCAGTATCTCGATGCGATCTTCGAACCACGAAACCCGCACGGGGCTGTTCGTGCTCTCGTAAGTTCGATGCATGACCGCATTTCGCAGGATTTGCTCAATCGCGGCGAGCGGATAGTCGGGCGTCTTCTGCTCGCGCTGCGCCGACGTAAAATCGACCGCCACGCGCACATGAGCGCGCAATTTCGCATCCGCACGCGTGATGAGCTCGGACAGCGGACCGTCGATCCGCTCCTCGTCGATGATTGGATCGGCTAGCCCCGGACCTGCCAGTCTCAGGAACTGCAAATACGCTCCCGGAACGAAGTCCTGCGGGCTTGCCGAGAGCGTCAGCACCCCGAGCAGAGTGGGCGTTGGCTCCTCCGCGGAAGCGACCATCTTGAGCGAGGCGAGCCGTTGCTCGAAGGTACGCTCATTGGCCGAAAGAACATCCGCGGCGAAGGCGGAGGGCAGGTACTCCTCCTCAAACACCCGGCGCAGTAAATCTGTAACAAGCGCCGCGTTGATTGGGCAGAGGTCGAAAGGCAGGTCGCGATGTTTGCGTCGTTCGTTGAGGACACGCTCATCCTGGGCGGCGGCCACGGCGCGCCTCGGGCCGACGCGGATCCAAATCCGCCCGCGGTAACGCACCGGCGGCGCATCCGCGGGCAGAACCGTGATCACGGCGTAGTTTTCGGATTTTATCGCGCGCTTTTGCACCGACATGGTCGGGACTGGCAGGATATGCCCGTCTTCCCGCATGGCGCCGAGCGTAACCAGCAGCTGATCGTCGATCGCGCAGCCTGCGTGTTGACCCTTGTCGGTCATCCCCACGATGACGATCCCGCTGGCGTTGTGCCCTGGCAGATCGTTGGCAAAGGCACAAATCGCTTCGCGGATCTTGGTAGGTGCGTCACCGCCCAACCGCTCCTTGCGTTCGACCCGGTCGGATTCAAGGTCGCATGCAAGCGCGAGCAGCTCGGCGTCGGTGAGGTGCGGTGTCATCTCTTGTCCCGGCCATCGTAGCCGACGAATTCAGACGACGGACCCACTGAAGGCAGACGGGCGAGCGCCGCACGCCACCGGCGCTCCTTGGTCTCGCCCTGCCGTCGTGATAGCCGTTTGGTGAGATGAGCTACCTCACGCTCGACGCTGATCGACTCGTTCGAGACGCCGTTGACGCGTACTTGGAGGACCGCGCCCGACCCGACGCCGCTGGCGACTGCGTCTACGCGACGCGGAACAGCCAGTATCGGGTCGTGGAAGGCGTTGTGCACGAAGCCAGCGACACCAGCCTGATGGGCGCCGAGCTCTGTGGCTGGCTGTGTGAAGAGCTTGGCCAGCCGTTGATGGAGCCGCGCTGGCGGCCGTACGGTCGCGCCGTTTTCGTCGAGCGTCGCTCGCGTCACGTCGTGGTGACGTCACGGACGCTGACCCGCAACGTGATCTCCGGCAACGTATCGCCGGTGCCCAAAGGCAAACGTCGACCCAGCGTGATCCCTGCTGCGCCGCCGATTCCGGTGTTGCGTATGAGCTCACCGCCGGCGCCAGACGGGTCGCCCACCCCGTTCCGCGTTTCCAATTCGCTGCGCCAGGCGGCGCTGGCCATCGAAGGTTTGCCCGTGCCCCGCGTCCACCGCGACGCTCCCCCCGAAAGCGGCCCCCACGAGCGCCCCACTTCCCGCCCGCCCTCGGACGAAGCGACAATTTCGGCAGAGCGCTCTTCCTACGAAGACTTGCTCGAAGCTTCGCGCACGCCCAGCTGGGGCGGCGGCCCGATTCCGATGCCGCCCGCACCTCCACCGCCCACGCGTCCGATCAAGTTGCCCGCGCCGCGCCCGAGTCCATCGCGCGAGACCACAGTCAGCAATCCGGCGCCCCTCGACCCTGCCATCACGTTCGAGGCCCTCACCGATGCGCCAGAGCCCTCGGGCGAGCTCTTGCCCGACACTGACCTGATCGAAGTGCACGACGAAGACCAATGAACGAGACGATCGAAGCCGGGTTCGTACGAGAGGTGACTCATTTTGCAGGCACGCGCAGCCACGCGCTCCCGCAAGATCGACTGCGCGCGGTGCGCAAAGCTGCCGAGCGCTTCCACGACGAGCTCGAGAGCGCCCACCCTGTCCGCTTCTATCGCTCGCTCTCGCTGGCGCGCGTCCCGTACCCCACGCGCTACGCGCTGCGCGACGCTTGTTCGGTTCCCACCCCGTTTCTGCATATCCAGAATCGGTTGTTCATCGTGCAGGTCGACTTCGAGGGCGCCACGAAGACGTTGCTGCTCTCTCCCTCCGACCTGCGTCGCAATGCCGAAACCCCCTTCTTCAAGAACTTGAGTCGCAGCATGGGACCGCTCGCATCGCTCGCCGAGCGAGTGATCGCGCCCATTGCCGCCACTGTAGAAGAGCGACTCGCCGAGGTCGGTATCGCGCCCGAGCTGGTCGATTACATCAGCTACGACCACCTCCACACGCAAGATCTGCGACGGTGGCTCGGTTCTGGCGGCAGCGACAAGGGGTACTTTCCCAACGCGAAGCTCTTCGTGATGAAAAAAGAGTGGCAGGGTGCGCACGGGCTTTTGCCGACACAAGCGTATTGGTATTGCCCCAATGGCCTCGACGGCATCGACCCGAGCCGCGTCATTCAGCTCGAAGGCGACGTGCTGCTTGGTGGCTCGCTGGCGCTGATCGGTACGCCTGGCCACACCGAGGGCAACCACTCGTTCGTAGCGCGCACGCCAGAGGGCGTCATGGTGACCAGCGAAAATGGAGTCGCAGCCGAGTGTTATGCGCCACTTCATTCGCGCATCCCGGGCGTCGCTGATTACGCCAAGCGCACCGGCTCGGAGATCGTGCTCAACGGCAACACGCTGGAAGACAGCGTCGACCAATACATCTCGATGGTCGCTGAAAAAACGATCGCCGGCCCCTCCAAGCGCAACCCCGATTTTCCCAACATCGTTTGCTCTTCCGAGCTCTCGGCGTATTGGGCTTTCCCCGGCATTCGTCCCACTTTCTCGATGGGTGACCTCTGCTTCGGAGATCCGATGTTGGTGCGATCATGAGCCGCATTCTGCTGACGGGCGCGGCGAGCGGCATTGGGCGTCACCTGACGGGCGCGCTGTCACGCCGCGGCCACCTCGTGCTGGCAACCGACCTGAGCCAAGACGGTCTGGCTCGCGCACGCGTCGAAGACGGCTGGTCCGATGCAGTGCTCTCCACTTACTTGGATGTCACGAGCGACGCTGACTGGGTCGCCGCGTTCGATTTGGCTGAAGTCCGCGCGCGTGGCATCGACGTGCTGCTCAACGTCGCCGGCTTTCTGCGGCCGGGCTTCACCGTCGACATCGACCCCGATGACATCGATCGCCACCTCGCAGTCAATGTGAAGGGCGTCGTGCTCGGCACACGGCAAGCAGCGCGTCGCATGATCGCTGCCAAGAACCCCGGTCACATCGTGAACTTCGGTTCGCTGGCTTCACTCTCGCCAGTGCCTGGTTTGCCGCTCTACTGCGCCAGCAAGTGGGCGGTCCGCGGCTTCACGCTGTCGGCTGCCGTCGAGCTGGAGAAGCACGGCATCTCGCTCACCTTGGTGTGCCCCGACGCAGTCGAGACCCCCATGCTCGATTTGCAAAAGGACCGTGAAGAGGCAGCGCTCACCTTCTCCGGCAACGACAAAGCGCTCACCGTCGAGGACGTCGCCAAAGTGATCGTCGAGCACGTCCTGCCGAAGCGCCCACTGGAAGTGAGCATTCCAATGGCGCGCGGCCTGCTCGCTCGCATCGGTGGCGCCGCGCCACTGGCGGCACAAAAGCTCTATCCGCTACTCAAGCGCAAAGGGCTCGCGCAGCAGAAAAAGAGCGCGAAGAGCTAACAATCAGCTCCGCCGTAACTCCGCCCGAGATGTCCCGGCATAACCCATGCTACCCTAAAAACATGCGCCTAGCTTCGTGCCGTGATTGCCTCGGGTTCGTTCCCAATCGTGCCTCCGTCTGCCCGCACTGTGGTGCGAGTTGCAGCGCGGCCGCGCCCAGCCGCGTCGCCCGCGTCAAGGCCTCGATCTTGATGCTCGCGACCGGGAGCGCCACCGCTATGACATTGATGGCGTGCTACGGCATGCCGCCCTGCGAAGACAGCGTCGACCAAGACAACGACGGCTACCCCACGTGCTCCGACGAAGGAGCCGAAGATTGCGACGACTCGAACGCGGACATTTACGACGGAGCCGACGATCCGCTCGGCGACGACATCGACCAGAACTGTGACGGGGTCGACGGCATCGCGAGCGAAGGTGGAGGCGGCGGCGCGGGTGGCGCCTCGGCAGGCGGGGCTCCGGCAGGCGGGGCTCCGGCAGGCGGGGCTCCGGCAGGCGGCGCAGGCGGCGCAGGCGGCTGAGCGCGGGTGTTGTCGCTCAGCTCGTCTGTTCTTCCGCGCGCACGACGCACAGGCGCGGGTCGAGCTGGTAGCCGTCGTCGCGGCTCAGTAGCGGACATTGGACGAGAATTGTTTGGTGAATCAACCTCCGGGTGAATTTCATTTTCTTTCCGGTGCCTGCCTTCCGGGCGCCGGCTACAGCCAGAGGATGACTTGCGCAGGCCGGGCAGCCCTTCCTTTGTCAGTGGTTTTGGCCATCGTTGCCGGGTGCGGCGACAACGACGCAGCCGGTGGGGCGCCCAGCGAAGGCGGAGGCGGGGCCGGTGGCGGCGCTCTGCCCCCGAGCATCTGCCTCGCGCCGGAGGCGCCCGTCGGCCCCTGGTTCAAGGAAATCACGGCCGAGGTCGGGCTTGCAAAAACGACCGAGCTCGAGCCGCTGGGCACCAGCGTCGTCGCGGCCGACCTCGATGGCGACGGCTGGCAGGATTTTTACACGGCCGTCTTCTCGGCTCAGCGTGAGCCAGTCGGAACCAAGCGCACCCGCTTCTTGTTCATGAACCGCCCGGACCCTGCCGACTCGTCCAAGCGCGTGTTCGTGGACGCAATCGACGACTCGGGGCTACTCGCCACCCGGGATGGCGAAGGCGGGCGAGGCCTGACCAACATCAGCTTTGGCGATCTGGACAACGATCTCGATCTCGACGCCATCGGCTGCGCAGGTGAGGTCGGCGTCACGGCCGTCGACTCTTGCGCGGCGTTTCTCAACGACGGAAGCGGGCACTTCGAGCTGGGTCCAGAAGGGGGCGATCTGGAGAAGGACATCTTCTCGACAGCGACCTCGAACCTGCTCGATTTCGATCGTGACGGCATTCTCGATTTCTGGCCGGGCACCATCGGCAAATGGCAATACGGCGAAGCGAACGTCTCGCACCCACGCCTGTATCGCGGCCTGGGTGACGGCACGTTCGAAGAGGTGTCCGAGGCAGCAGGCCTGCCACAAAATCTGCCCATCGGGAACGCGTACCGCATGAACTTCGGCAACACGTCCTGTGATCTCGATCTCGACGGCGATCGCGACATGCTGGTCGGCAACTACGGCGTTCCGATCGGCCCGAACGAGGTCTATCGCAACGACGATGGTGTCTTCGACGAGATCGCGAGCTCCCTCGACGTCAAGAAAGGCACGGTCGCCGGAGGTTTCACGTTTTCGATTACCTGCGGCGACATCGATGACGACGGCGACGTCGATCTGATGACCTCCGAAGTCCACCACGCCTGGAACCCTGAAGCAGACATCTCCGAGCTATTGATCAATGAGAGCCCTGCGGGTGGTGAGCTCCAGAAGTTCACGCGCCCGGGTCGCGAAGCCATGGGGCTCGAGCGACCTCACACCGGAGAGCAGTGGACCGAAGGCGACAACATCGCGTTGTTCGCAGACGTCGATTTCGACGGCAAGAAGGACATCTTGCTGGCCTCGTCGAACTATCCACAACAGAGCGCGACTGACCCTGACTGGACCCACACCTGGCTCTATCACCAGAAAGCCGACCGCACGTTCGAGGACGTCACCGAAATGACCCCGTGGGGCGACAAGGACCAGCAATCCCTCGAAGGGCCCGCTCTGGTCGACATCGACAACGATGGCGACCTCGACCTGATCATCGGCACGGGCACTTACAATTCGACCTTCCTCGGGCTGACCAACACGATTCACGTGTATCGCAACGAGGTCGGCCAGCGCGCCAACTGGACGCGGATCAGGCTCGTGGGCAAAGGAAAAGGGCGCTCCAATAGCTCCGGTATCGGTGCCCGCGTCGAAGTGACCGCCAATGACAAGACGCAATACCAAGAGGTGCTCGGCAGCTGGGGCCACAGCAACACCCAGAGCGACGTGAGCCTGACGTTCGGGCTCCAAGACGCGTGCGAGATGCAGCGCATCATCGTTCACTGGCCCGACGGTGCACGCACCGTCACCCAGTATGAAGCAGTGCTGGCCAACTACGAGATCGTGATCACCGAAGACGAGCCCGAGGTGCGCTACGTCGAGCCGCCTGCCGGTGGCTGACCACTGGCACAATCACGCAGAATCCAATCACTGGCTCTGGCAGGAGCGGCCGCGAGCGCAGTGACGACCTCGTGTCCGAGCGCGTGCCTCGCGACGGCCTCGAGCGCATCCAGCAACTGAATACGGTCGAATGGCTTCTTGAGCAGCCGGATGTCGGGCTCGTCGAGAAGCCGGCGAGCGCTCGCGTGGACCGCGCCTCCCGAGATGAACACCATGCGTGGAACCAGCTGCGGTCTGTCACGCAGCAGCGCCGCGCGTACGTCGATGCCGGAGAGATCTGGCATCGTCACATCGCAAAGGATGGCGTCGAATGGCTGACTGGCCAAAAGCTCGAGGCCGTGCGTCGCGCTTTTGGCCACGGTGAGGTCGGTGGCAGTGCCGCGCAAGAGGCTCGCGACCGCCCGGCGAACGAGGGGCTCGTCGTCGATCAAGAGCACGCGTAGCGCCGCCGCCCCGGAGACTGCTCGCGCGGGCGCCGGGCGCTGTTCGGGTGTTGCAACGCTCGGCAGTCGCAGGCGAAAGGTCGACCCGCGCCCGAGCTCGGTATCGACTTCGATCTGGCCGCCGAGGGCGGTGACGATGCTTTGGCAGACCGAGAGACCGAGGCCGCTGCCGTGACGAAAGCCCTTGGTGGTGAAAAACGGATCGAAAATATGCGGCAAGACCTCGGTCGCGATGCCGAGCCCGTTGTCCTCGACCTCGATCACCGTCTCGCCGCCAGAGCGACGCGTCCGTATGCGGATCAGGTTCTGCTCGATGGGACGGTCAGGCAGCGCGTGCTCGGCATTGATGATCAGGTTGGTCATCACCTGGCCGAAGCGCGACTCGTTCCCCATCACGGGCGGCGTGTCGGGGGCATAGTCGACTTCCAAAGTCGCGCGACGTCGGACCAGGGACGAGACGAGCCGGACGGTGGCGTCGCACACTTTCCGGATGTCCAAGACAGTCGCTGCGTCCTCCTCCGGTCTCGCAAACGACTGCAAATCTCGGATGATGTCGCGGATCCGGATGAGCCCTTCAGACATGTCGCCCAAGCGAGACTCGCCATCGGCTCCCACGACGGATCCGCGGAGCAGCTCGAGGTTGGCCATCACAGCGGCCAAGGGGTTGTTCACCTCGTGCGCCACACCCGCTGCGAGCGTGCCCGCCGAGATCAGACGATCGGCCAAGCGCAGCTTGGTTTCACAGCGTTTTCGCTCGGTGATGTTCGCCCCGGTGCCAACGATACGAAGTGGACGGCCCTCTGCATCGCGCATCACTTCACCCTTGCTGTGAACCCAGATGATGCCGCCGGTGGGGTCGAAGCAGCGATGCTCCAGATCGAGCGGCGCCTCGCCGGTGAGCGCGCGCGCCACGCTGGCAGCCATCAGCGGCCGGTCGTCCGGGTGGATGCACGCCATCCATTCGTCTGTCGTGCTTTCTTGGTCCGCGGGCAGACCCAGCATGCGTGCGATGCCCTGAGTGCAATGCACGCCTCGTCGCACCAGGTCACAGCTCCAAACGCCGAGCTGACCAGCCTCCATCGCGAGCGTCAGCGAAGCGTCGCGTTCTCTGAGGGCGGCGGCCTGCACCTCGAGCTTGCCGAGCTGGCGCCGCAGCTCTGCGTTCTGCTCGCTGATCTCGGCGGACTGGCGCGCGAGCTCGTCGACGGTGGCGCGGACCCCGGTTGCTACCCGAACCACATGATGAGCGCTCGCCAACAGGCTGCGCTCCTTCGGCAGCTCGAGCTGATAGCTGCCGTGATGCGCCGTGCTGGTCGAATCGAGCTCGACCCGGGCTGCGCCGAGCCCGTGCAGCACCGGAATCGACCGCAACATGCCGACGACGAAGCGCAAGGTTGGCAGCGATCCGGCGCGCTGCGCATCGATCGTCAGCGTGAAGGTCGCCTTGCCACCTGCGTGCGACTCGAAGCGCCCGCGCGCCACCTGAATCGAGCGAGACACGCCCCAGCGCGCCAACAGCCCGTAAACGTCGGTGAGCTTCAGAAATGTGTGGGCCAACCTGACGAACGGATGGCCGGCACGGGAGCCCGAGCCTGGCACGAAAATATTGCTGATCTCGCGCGGACCGCCGCACGCGGTCTGTGCACGCTCGGCCATTTCGACCCAAGTCTCCCAATCGATACGCACGCCTTTTCCCGCGAGCGAGGCGTGCGACACCGCCAGATCGTGCCACAGGCGGTCGGGTGCCAGCCCACGTGCGTCGAGGGCGTCGTAAAGCAGCATGGCTGTTGCGGCGCTGACCTCCCTCATCGCCACGAGAATAGCGAGGAAGCCCGCCTTGCGGCGAGCTTCCTGCGCGATCGACGCAACTGGGATTGATCGCCCGCTGGGGCGGCTCAGGTGTCGCTCATGCGTCTGCCCGCTGAGCTCGTGCCGCACAACCTGCCAGCGGTTGTCGCTGCTGTCGGGGCGCTCGCGGGCGGCCTGGAGCCTGTGGCCTTCTTTGGCCGAGAATCACGCTCCCTGATTTAGCGGGCCCGTCGTGAGAGGGTCAGCAACGCCATTGCCGCTGCCAGCCAGCCCAGCCCGAAGCGCGGTGCCGGGGTGCTCGTGAGGCAGCCGCAGCCGTCGTTTGCGGGGTCGTCGTCGCTTGCGCCGCCGGCGCCCTGACCAGCGCCGCCTGCATCGCCGCCGCCCTGCCCGGTGGGTAGGCCGAGGGCGGTCTTCAATGCGGTGGGCGGGTCGAGAATGCCGTAGCCGTAGACTGGGTCGTGCCCGTTCGCGTCGGGCGTCGCGTATGGCGCGGGGCGCGCCGTCTCGATCAGAATCTCGCTGATCTCGCTGCCCGTCTTTTCGGGGGCGGCGGAGACCAGCAACGCCGCGACACCGGCGGCCACCGGGCAAGCCGACGATGTTCCGCCGAAGAGACTCGTGTAGTCGGAGGGGTCGTTGCCCTCGGGGCCGCTGATGTCTGTGGTGACAGTCCCCGTGGGCGCGACCAGATCGAGTGAATCGCCGAAATTCGTGAAGGGCGTCGATTCGTCGAAATTGTTGATCGCGCCGACATTCACGATGCCTTCGACGGCCTGGAGCTCGTCATTGGCGATCTCGCGGTCGTCGTTGCCGGCTGCAAACAATACGACCGCACCGAGCCCGCCGCGTCCGTTTTTTGCGACGTTGGTAATGGCGTCCGCGAGCACCGCAGGCACCGGTGCTGGCTCAGCGAAGCCCCAGCTATTGGACACGACAGCCGCGTCCACATCGATCGCAAATTGGAACGCAGCGACATTCGCGGAGATCGGCAGAAGCTCTCCAGACAGCATGCGCACGCAATGCAGGCCGCATTCCGGACAGCCGCCCGCGATGCCCTCGCCGTTGTCGGTGGCGGCAGCGATCAGACCGGCGCACTCGGTACCGTGCGCTGCACCGTCGTTGGCGATCACGAACGACGGGTCGTCGTCTTCATCGACGACGTCGATCCCTTCGCCCATCTTCGCTGCGAGATCCGGGTGCGCGAGATCGCAGCCGGTATCGATCACCACGATGCGGGTCGAGGCGTCGCCTCGCGATAGACCCCAGGTCTCCTCCATCCCCAGATTTTGAAAGAACCACTGACCGGGGTATTGCGGGTCGTTCGGCACGTAGTCCGCGAACGCTCGCATGGCGAAGTAGAGGTTCGGGGTAGCGCTGAGGATGCCGCGCTCGCGCGAAGAGACGTCGCTCAAACGCGCGGCCAAGTCGACACCGTCGCCGCCGGTCGTATCCTCCACCAACCAGAGGCCGAGAGAGGGCATCAGCTCCCGAACCAGCTTTCCGCCGCGAGCCTCGACCTCCAGTGCGGCGCCGGACTCGAGGCGCACCAGTGCGCTTCCGTCCACGGCCGCGCTGGCGCGGCGCTGGTCGTCGAATGTAAGCTTCAAGTCCGTCAAAAGGCGAAGCTTGTGATCGAAGCGCGGGGCCGAGAGGCGCTCGATCGATACCCGACGGCTGCCGTCGAGGTACTCCGTCGCGCGCGGGCTGCTCGGCTCGGCAGCGGCGGTGCTTGCCAGAAGCGCCAGCGAGAGCCCACCTGCGCATCCGATTTCGAGTCTCACAAGGCTCATCGTCACAGGAAGATAGCGAGACCGCAAAGGCCTTCGTGATATTCCGATCGAGGTGACCCTGCCGAACGGCATCGAGCTCGCCGTGCGCATCGCGAGCGTCCCGTTACCTGCGCGGCTTTTGGTGCAGAAGCTCGGGCCGTTCGAGCTCCTGGTGACGTTGGGGAGCGACGCTGCCTTCTTTCGCACGTTGCCGCAGCTCCTGAAGCTTGGCGTGCTGGAGCCGGCAGCGTTCAAAGTGAGCATCGAGACCGGCGCGCCTACCACCTTGCTCGTCTTGCTGAAGGGCGACGCCCGCTGTGAGCTCGCGTGGGAGACGCTCAACGACCCGTTCGAGGAGCTGCTTCTGACTGCGCTGCGGGCGGTTACCCCGGCGGTCGATGCGGTCGACGCGGCGCTCGATCTCGCACGCGCTCTCGGCAGAGGGCAAGCGTTGCGCGCTGTCGTCGCGACCATGCTCGCGGCTCCGAAGCTCGACCAGGCGCTCGCCGCCTTCTTGGCTGGAGTCACCGCCGGGTCTGGTCTCGGATTTCACCGAGCAGCGCTCTTCGTATTCGACGCTGCCCGCAAGACCCATGTCGGCTCCCACGCGATCGGCCCCGCAGACGAAGCGGAGGCGCATCGCATCTGGGAGTCGGTAGAAGCCGAATCGGTGTCATTCGAAAAGCAGCTCGGGCGTGCCAAATCGCAGAGTGTGTTTGCCGACCTGGTACGTGGCATCCATCTCACCGCCGGCGACGATGCGCGCGATGAGATCGCGCTCGCGCTCGCTGGCGACACGGTTCGCTTCGAGCGCCCGCGGGGTCCAGTCTCGGGCGCGCTGCGAGCCCTTCAGCCTGCAGCAGAGTTCGTGCTCGCGCGCGTCGCTGTGCGTGACCACGTGCTGGGTCTGCTCTACGCCGACATGCGCTTCGGCGATGGCATGGTGGCGCCCGACATCGCGGCACATGTCTCGGACTTCGTCGCCCAAGCTGCGCTGGCTTGGGAGACGCTGCGCCTCTTGCGCGAAGTGCAAGAGCTCGCGCGCACCGATCCGCTGACTGGCTTGCCGAATCGGCGGGAGTTCGAGCACCGCTTCACGCAAGAGCGGTCGCGAATTCTGCGCAGCAAAGAGAGCTTGTCGCTCCTGATCGTCGACCTCGACCACTTTCGCGAGGTCAACAACCAGAAGGGCCACGAGGCGGGCGACGCTCATCTGAAAGCGGTGGGCAAGGTACTGCGCGGAGCGCTGCGGACGAACGATGTGTGTGCCCGTTTCGGCGGTGACGAGTTCATCATTCTGCTGCCCGCGGCCGGGGCGTTGGAGGCGGCGTTGGTGGCGCGTCGTGTGGGCGTAGCCGCCCATCGTCGTGGCATCTCGTTCAGCGTCGGCGCAGCGTCTTTTCCCGAAGATTGCGACCACCCCGACGACCTCGTGTCGATCGCCGACAAGAACCTGTTCGCAGCCAAAGATGCGGGGCGTGGGCGCGCGAGCCTGTCCGGCGAAAGCGCGCCGCTCGTGTTTGCAGAAGAAGACGACTCCTAGTAACACTGGCCTCCGCCAATGAGAGAGCAGCTCGAATCGCTGATGCTCGCTCTGGCCGTGGGCGCCACCGTCACCATCGGGGCAAAGCGGGCAGGCTTGCCTTACAACGTCATGCTCGTGGTCGTGGGCCTGTTGGCGGTGCTGCTCGACGTGCTGCCCAGCGCGCCGCTCGACCCGAATCTGGTGCTGCTCGTGTTCTTGCCGATGCTGGTGTTCGAAGCATCGCTATTTGCGGACGCGGCCCACCTCGCCAGCGTCAAGCGACCGATCATCGCGTTGTCGCTGCCGGGCGTGGCGCTGTCGCTGCTGGCGACCGGCGCCATCGCTACTTACATCCTCGATCTGCCGTTCGCCGTCGCGCTGCTGCTGGGCGCGCTCCTCGCGATCACCGACACTGTCAGCGTCCTCCTTGCGTTCCGCAGTGTACGGGTGCCGCGTCGTTTGGAGGCGATCATGGAGGGCGAGAGCCTCTTCAACGACGGCACCGCGCTCGTACTGGTGAGCCTGTGTGCCACGGTGGTGGCGACCGGCCACCTGGGTCTCACCGCCACCGCCCGCAGCCTCGTGGTGGCGATCGTCGGCGGGGGATTGTTGGGTGCTGCGTTCGGCGCCATCGGCGCGACCGTACTCCGTCGCACACCCGACCATCTGACCGCGATCTTGGCTTCGGTCGTGCTCGTGTTCGGGACCTCTCTGCTCGCCGAGCGCGTGCACGCCTCGCCGGTGATCGCGGTGGTGGTGGCGGGTCTGTGGGTGGGTCAAGCAGCGCGCACGGCGCTCGGCCCTTCCCGCGTGATGGCACTGCAGGGCTTTTGGGAGACCTGCGGATTCGCGATCAACGTGCTGCTGTTCTTGCTTGTCGGGATGCAGATCCAGGCCGAACGCCTCGTCTCCGAGGCGGGCCCGATCGCGCTGGCGCTGGTCGCGCTGCACCTCGGACGCGCTGTCGCGGTATACGGCTCGTTTGCGCTCCTACGGGTCATCTTCCGTGAGAAGATCCCGACCACGTGGCAACACGTGATGATGCTTGGGAACATCAAGGGTTCGCTGTCGATGGCCGCTGTGCTCGCCTTGCCTCTGGACCTTCCCTATCGCGAGCGTTTGGTGACCATCGTCTTCGGTGTGACGTTCATGACGTTGGTCACGCAGGGTTTGCCTTTCGGCAAGTACCTGCGCTGGCTCGGCGTGACGCTCTCCGCAGCCAATGTCCATGTTGACCGCGCCAAGGCCGAGTTGATCTCGGCCAAGCGTGGGCAGCTCGACCTGGACGGGCTGCTCAATACCGGGCTCATCTCTCGCAAAGACCACGCAGACCGGCGCGCCTATTTTCAGCGATTGGTGATCGAAGCCGAGAAGATTCTGCGCGCGGAGGGAGACGGCCTGACCCACCGTCGCGAGGTCGACGCAGCGTTGCTCGCCGGTCGTAAGACCGCGCTGCGCGACGCCGCGCAGCGTGGCTTGGTAGACGCCGCCGTCGCAGACGAAGAGATCGGTGAGCTCGATCGCCAGCTGCTCGAGCTTCATCACGCAAGCGAGACCCCTTCATGAAGATCATCATCGCCGGCGGCGGGCGCGCGGGCCTCAGTGTTGCCGCGCATCTCTTGAATGCTGGGCACTCCATCACGTTGATCGACAAAGACACTGTCGTCGCCAAAGTGGCGTTCGAGACCCACGGTATCGTCTCGCTGGCCGGCGACGCCACCGACCCGCGCCTGTTGACCGAGGCCGAGGTCGCCAAGGCAGACGTCGTCGTCGCCATGTTGCCGCGCGACGCCGACAACCTCGCGGTCGCCGCGCTCTCCAAGACGGCGGGGGCGAAGCGCATCATGGTCAGAGTCAAAGAAGAGTCTTACAGGGTGATTTACGCGAATTCGGGTGTCGACCGTATCCTCTCCGAGACGGATGTCTTCATTGGCGCGCTGGCGACGGCCATCGAGCACGAGAATGTCAGGACATCGATGTTTCTCGGCAATGGGGAGGCGGTCGCGTTCGAGCTCACCCTCCCGCCAGGCTCCCATGCCGCTGGGCGCACCGTCTCGAGCCTGGCGACCAGTGAAGGGTTTCCGACCTCCTGCGTGTTTGCGGGTATTTACGATGCCGACTGGCAGGTCCACGCGCCGCGTGGCGGCTCGGTCGTCGAAGCGGGCGCCACGATTTTGCTCGTCGCGCGCCGCGCCGAGATTAGCACCGTGATCGACTTTTTCATGCGGCCGACCTGACGGTCAGGGCAGCCGCAAGACGTCCCAGCGCACTCGCTTGACAGCCCCTCCACGTACCGTCAGCCGCACGTCCTCGATGGCGAGCTCCGACGACTCGGTGAGCCCGGTATTCACGCGCAGCCGCTCGATGTCACCTTCGCTGCTGGTGACGAAGCACTCGCTGCAGTCAGCGATCTGGTTGCTGTCGACCTCGTCGAGCCCCGCGACGTTGCCGCCGTCAGGGGTGCGCTCGACTGTGAGCTCGGTACCGTCCTCCAGGGTGAGCGTGGCGCTGCCGCCCGGTGTCAGCGCCACCATCACGTCGAGCCTGTCGCTCACCGACTCGAGCGTTATCACGCTCGGGTCGGTGGCGCTGCCCAAGGTCTCGATACTGGGGTCGAGCAATGGCAAAAGCTGGTCGGAGACCAGCAATAGCGGCAGCTTGCCGAGCGGTGCTGGAATGGCGGCGACAGCGCCGCCTGGGTACACCGTGAAGTCGTCGAGATCGACGTATTGCGAATTGTGCGGCAAATACGTTTCTTTCATGACGTCGCCGCGCCTCACCACGGGTGACACGTAGAGGGCACCCCCGAGGTAATACGCGTCGTCGACCGCAAAAACATTCTCGTCGGTCGGGTGCAGCAAGAATGGGTGCAGTGTCATGGGGCGGCCGGTCGCTGCGGCCTCGCCTGCCAGCACACGGAAGTAGGGGAACAGGCGCGTGTGGAGACCTGCGTATTTTCGGTAATGGTCGATCGTCTCTTGATCGTTCCACAGCTTCCATTTCGTCTTTGGCATGAGCGGGTTCGCGCACGCGTTCTGTTCCATCATGATCGGGTTCAGCGCCCCGAACTCGACCCAGCGTAGAAAGATCTCCTTGTCGTTGGGAGCATCGGTCAGGCACTTGAAGCCGGTCATGTCAGAGCCCCAATAGGGCACGCCGCTCATCGACAGGTTCAAGCCAGCGCGAACCGTCGACGGTAGACCCTGGGTCTCGTCGAAGGTCGCCTCGGCATCGCCACCCCACACCGCAGGCACGTATTGCTGGGTCCCGGTGTAGCCGGAGCGCACGAAGAACAGGTAGTCGTTCGGTCGCTTCGCCTCCAACAGATCGAACGCAGCTTTGGCGGAGAGCACTGGATAGAGGTTGTGCATCTCGTCCCCCAAGCGCCCATCGAAGAAGATGGAGTCGCGCTTCGTGTATTCACCGAAGTCGTGCATCCAGCCGTCGTAGCCGTGATCGAGCGTACGCTGCAGCAGGCTCTGGAACCAAATCACGGCGTCGGGATTGGTCAGGTCGACCGCTGCGATTTGCAGGAGCTCGCCAGAAATGAAGACAGTCAGCTCGGGCTCCCCGTTCGGATCTTTGACGAAGTAGCCGTTCTCTTTGCCGTAGTTGTAGTCCGCCGTGGCGTTGTCGTGGTTCGCGGCGACGTACGGGTTGTTGTACGCCATTACCTTGTAGCCGAGTGCGTGCGCGGCGCTCGTCCAGGCTTTCAGCTCGGCTTCGCGGCCCAGCTGCGACGATGCGGGAAGAAAGTGAACCGCGTCGTCCATGCCGGTGACGGGGATCTTCTCCTCCCGCATCTTTCTGAATTCTTCGACGCCGTCGACCATCGACCCGGAGCCCACCCGCCGCCGTGGCCCGAACACCCAAGGAGACGGGATCGTCGGGCGTCCCGTGTCGGCCGTAAAGGCTTCGAGAATACCGAGCGGGTTCTTGTCGACGTAAATGGTAGCGTCGAGCTTCGAGGTATTGGCCGCGGCCCGCCAGCCGTCTGGCTTTTCGCTGCCGAGGTGAAGCTCCGTGCGGTAGGTGGTCTCGAGCTCTACCCCATAGCCCTTGTTGGAGAGAAAGAAGGGTACCGGGAAGTAGGTCATCGAAGGCCCATTGGGCGCTGGGTTCTCTGGACCCGGAGCCGCGTCTTCGCCGCGCCCGAGCCCGCCTTCTTCCGCCCAGCTGTAGAGCGAATAGCCGCGATGGTCGACGCTCGCGAAGCGTTCACCCAAGCCGAAGAAGTGCTCGTCATCCGGCATCGCGAACGCAATCGTGGATTTGTTCAGGTCGCCGGCGTCTTCTGCGCCAGCCGCCTCGCGGGCGTCGAGTGAGAGACGCACGCGACCCCCGTCCAGCGTGACTTCCAGAGTCAGGTACAGACCATTGTCGTCCAGCGCAAAGCGAGCGCTGTCGTCGTCCTGTTCCAAGAGCGCTGCAGTTACGCCGCGACGCCACGGCGCCTCGTTCGCGCGATAGCCGTCATACCCCTCGAGCCCGAGAGCGACCTCCGTGAAGCTGTCGATCGTCGCCGCGGGCGCGCCGTATGCGCCATCGCTCCCGAGGTAGGTCTCCAGCACCAGGTTTCCATCCGCGTCCATGATGTGGAGTTGAAACGGTGACAGATCGACGCGCACGCGCGCTCCGGCGGACGAAAGCTCCACCGGGCGCGGCGAGACGGGCTCGGAGCCGCAGGCGCCGAAGCCAACCGCAGTGGAGACCAACAGCAACGCCGCGAGCGGGGCTTTGTGCATCGCGTGGATGGTAGCGAACCGGAGTGGACGAAGTCCACGCAGTGGGACGGAGTCCACGCAGTGGGACGGAGTCCAGGGATGTCTACGCAGTGCCTTTGGCACGAAGTGACGCTGTTGCTCGCGCGCGCCCGGGGCGTTCAGTCTCAGCGGTGCAGGGTTGCCTCAGGCCCCTAGCGCCGAGGTCACTTCCCGGGCGCGGAGCAGGCTCGAAAGGGAAGCGCGCGCCACCGCTCGCCGCGGGTTCTCCGCGAACCAGCTGAGCTCTTCGGAGGCCAGCTCGATGAGCGGTGCCCTCGTCGCCGTAAAGCGATCGCACCACTCCGCGATCTCGTGGTAGCCGGTCACCATCGACGTCTGCCGCAGCAGGCGAACGACGTCAGCGCCGTGCCGTAGCCCGAGCAGGGTGCCCCGATACGACATCTGTTTCGGCAACAACGGGTCGAGCAGCGTGCTGCGCGCTACCGAGAACAGGGAGACGAGCCGCTCGACCCAACTGCCCCCTGGGAGCTCGCATATCTGGCACACAAGCGCGAGCTCGAGCAGGGCGTCGTTTGCATGGCCGGCGACGGCGCGTAACACCATCCCGGGAGGGCAGCTGCCGAGGCGCTGAGCCTCGCTCGTGCAATGTTTCGCCGCGGACCGCTCTGCGTGTAACAGCTCGCGGCAAAGCCCTGACAAAAGTCGCATTTGGCTGCTGCTTTTGGAAGCTTCTAGCTGGGGGACGTGAACGCACATGTGTGACCGCGATGCACGTTCGGTGCCTGACCCCGGCGTCACTTTGTTACGCCGCTACCAGCGGTGAAACGCGGGGTGTCCCTCTTTGACGGTGACAAATGTGCCTCGGCAGGTCGCGGTGATTTTGCCTGCGGCCTCCAAGGTTGCCTCGACTGCCGCGCGCGTGTCGGTCGACTCGACCACCTTCGCGCGCAGCAGCACCTCGGCCATCGGGGTCGGCCGCTTGAGCGTAACGTGGAAGTCGGAGGTTACGCTGCAAGGCGGCGCAGAGAGCCCCGCCTTCTCCATCAGGTGGATACTGGCCGCCCAGTTGGAGTGGCAGTCGAGCAGCGCTCCAATGATGCCGCCGTTCAGCATTCCGGGAAAGGCGTGGTGATACGGCGCCGGGGTGAACCGGCAGACGACCTCAGCGCCATCGACGAAGCTCTTGATGCGGAGACCGCTCGCGTTTGCCGGCCCGCAGCCGAAGCAAATGCTCTGCTTTGCGTAACGATCTTGGAGCGACTCTGCCCGAGCCGCCTCACCGTCGATGCGCATTTGCGGCTGCTCGCTCATGATCAGGCGAATGCCTGGTCGAGGATTTGGTTCTGCTCGATCGTGTGGGCTGCTTTGGAGCCAGTAGCGGGGCTCGAGCTGCTGGCGCGCGCCACGCAGGAGATGGGGAAGCGATCTTCGAGCAGCTCGCTCAGCTTGGCGTTGATGAAGTACCAGGAACCGAAATTTTGCGGCTCTTCTTGGACCCAAACGATGGGCGTGCCGCTCTTGATCGGGGCGAGCTCGCTGCGGAGCTCAGGGCCGACCGGGTAGAGCTGCTCGAGGCGAACGATGGCGACATCGCTGATGCCGCGTGCTTCGCGAGCGGTGGCCAAATCGTAGTAAATCTTGCCGCTGCAGACGATCACCTTGCGAATGGTCGCGGGGTCGAGCTTCATCGTGTCGCCGAGCACCCGCTGGAACTGGCCGCTGGTCAGATCGTCGATGGTGGACACCGGGCGATGCGGCCCCTTGGATGTGGCTGCGACGCGGAGCAGGCTCTTCGGGCTCATGATCACGAGTGGCTTGCGCCACGGGCGCAACACCTGCCGCCTGAGCGCGTGGAACAGCTGGGCGGGGGTGGTCAGGTTGCAGACTTGGATGTTGTCTTCGGCGCAGTTCTGCAAAAAACGCTCGAGACGCGCGCTGGAGTGCTCTGGCCCTTGGCCTTCGTAGCCATGCGGCAACAAGAGCACGAGCCCACTCAGGCGGTGCCACTTGTCTTCGCTGGAGGTGAGAAACTGATCGACGATGACCTGCGCGCTGTTCAAAAAGTCGCCGAACTGCGCTTCCCAAATCACGAGCGCATCCGGATAGTCGAGGCTGTAGCCGAACTCGAAGCCCAGCACGCCGGACTCGCTGAGCGGGCTGTTGAACACGTCGAAACGTGCGCGCCCGCGGCAGAGCGGACCGTGCGGCGCGAAGGCGTCACCCGTATCGGCGTCGTACAGCACGGCGTGACGATGGCTGAAGGTGCCTCGGCGGACGTCTTGGCCCGACAGGCGAACGGGGTAGCCCTCGTCGAGCAAGGTTGCATACGCGAGCGACTCGGCGGTGCCCCAGTCGAATGGGTCGCCGATGACGAGCTTGTCGTGGCGCTGCTTCAATGTGGGCAGCACCTTGTGATGCACTTTGAAGCCAGGCGGGAACGCGAGCAGTGCTTCGCTGAGGGCGATCAAGCGCTCGCGCGCAACGGCTGTGGCGACCTTCGGTGTGTCGACGTCGGCCCCGCCACGATAGGGAGCCCAAACGCCGGCGAGCCATGACTCGGCGGGCTTGCAGCCCTTTTCTTTGACGTCGCGCAGCGCGAGCTCGAGCTTTTCGCGCTCGGCCTTGGCGATGCTCTCCGCGATCGCCTCCGTGACGTGCCCGAGCTGGGCCAGGTGATCGATGTACATGCGCCGAACGGTCGGCTTCTTGTCGATCTTCTGGTACATGCGCGGCTGCGTGTAGCGCGGCTCATCGCCTTCGTTGTGACCGTATTTGCGATAGCAATACATGTCGATCACGACGTCTTGCTGGAAGCGTTGGCGGTACTCGATGGCGAGCAGCGCGACCTGCGCCACGGCCTCCGGGTCTTCGCCGTTCACGTGAAAGACAGGCACCTTCAGCATGCGCGTGACGTCGCTGGCGTAGCGCGTGGAGCGGCTGTCTTCCGGGTCGGTGGTGAAGCCGACCTGGTTGTTGACGATCAAGTGGATGGTGCCGCCTGTTTTGTAGCCGGCGAGGTTGCACAGGTTGAGCGTCTCGGTGGACACGCCTTGGCCGATGAATGCGGCGTCGCCGTGGATGAGCAGCGGCATCACGCGTCGCATCGAGTCGCGGCCGAGCGCAGTGAGCGCGCCGGGGGTGCCTTGCCGGCGGTCTTGTTTGGCGCGCACGCGGCCCTCGACCACCGGATTGACGAACTCGAGATGGCTCGGGTTGAAGGTGAGCGTGACATGCACCTTCTTGCCGGTGCTTGTCGCTCGATCCGTGGAGTAACCGAGGTGGTACTTGACGTCGCCGCGCCCGAGGTGAGCCTCGCCGTCGGCGTCTTCGAACGCGGCGAACACCTCGCGCAGGCTCTTCTGCATGATGTTGACGAGCACGTTCAGCCGACCGCGGTGGGCCATGCCGAGCACGACCTCGTCGACGCCGTCTTCGCCGGCGCGGTCGATCAGCAGATCGATCAGCGGGATCATGCTCTCGGCGCCCTCGATGGAGAAGCGCTTGGTGCCAGCGCCGTAGGCGCCGTGGATGAACTGCTCGAGCACCTCGGCCTCGGTGAGCTTGGTCAGCACGCGCAGCTGCTCGTCGCTGCTGAGATCGAGGCGGTTGTGACTCGACTCCATTCGTTCCCGAAGCCAAACGCGAGCGTCACGGTTCTCGATGTGGGTGAATTCGACGCCAATGGTGCGGCAGTAGGTCTCTTCGAGGCGGCTCACCACGTCACGCAGCCGCTGCGCGCTGGGACCAGGCATGTCGACCGAGGGGACGAGCATCTCCGGATCAGCGTTGGCCAAACCGAAGTTCGCCAGGTCGAGCTCGTGGTGCTCGGTGGGCGCAGAGCCGAGCGGGTTGATGTCGGCGTACAAGTGGCCGCGAACGCGGTAGGCGTTGAGCAGCTGATATACGCGAGCCTGCACCGCGGCCTTCGCCAAGCCCGCCTCGCTTGCCGGTGCCACCGGTAGCCCGGGGTTCGACGGCGGCACGACCGACATGCTGGTGTCGAAGGAGCGCTCGACGGCTGCGTGCGCCTCGGCGCTGAATTTTGCCACACCGTGGCTGCCGTTCTGCTGTCCGGCGCTGCCATTCGACCCCTCGCTTTGGCCAACGAGGGCAGGCTGAGTCTGCGGGCCGTTTGCAAATTCGACCGAAGGTCGATGATCCAACATTTGGCGCGGAGCCGCCCCAACGAGCCCTCGCGGAGCTACGGACGCGCGGGAACGCCCCGTCCGCTCGTCGAAGAACGAGCGCCAGCTGGCGTCGACCGACTGAGGGTTATCGAGATATTGGGCGTAGAGCTCTTCGACGAGCCCAGCATTAAGTCCGAAATTCAGGTCGGCCATGGTGACGTTGGCTGCTCCGTTCGACCGGCGGTCGCCGCCTCTCGGACCGGAAGGCCCTTCGAGAAGCAGGACACTCTCATTAACGCGACTCGGCCCGGCCCGCTAGTACCCCGATCTACGGAGTCGATGGGTGAGACTTTGGAGCGTGTGTGTCGTCCGAAGAATCCGCAGCGTCATTTCTCAAAAATAACGCTGCGACAAGAGCGTTTCTTCATGCCTCCTGATGGAACACGCCCCGCCCCATATGGAAGACTGGCGAGGCGCGCTGGTGGGTGGCAGCGAGGGGAGTTTCACGCCGCCTCGCGCTGAGCGCCTTGCCGCGCTAAGGCGCCTTAGAATGCTTCGTAGCCGATCTGGGCCATCGGATAGATCGCGATGAGATCGCCGGTGGTGATGAACACGCGCAGGTCGACGCCGAGCATGAGACCCTTGCGACGGAGCTCTCCGCCCGTCAGGAAAGTGCTTGGTCGATCGCTTTTTGAAAAACCTCCGGCGATTGCGCGCCGGAGACGGCGATCTTTCCGCCGATGGTGGTGAAGGGCACGCCGGTCACGCCACCGAGCCCTGCGCTCGTCGCTGCTTCGCGCGTTTCGGCGAGCTCGGCTGGGTTCTCCAGGAGCGCCAGGCACTCGTGCTTGCTGAACCCGGCAGCGCCCGATAGGTCGACCAACACGTCCATCGCCGAAATGTCGCGGCCTTCTTGAAAGTAGGCGGCGAAGACCGACTCGACGAACGCCCGCTGCGTGCCTTTCTCGATGGCGTGACGCGACAGCGTATGAGCGCGCACAGTCGAGACGCTGCGTCGAATCTTGCTGAAGTCGAGCTCGAGGCCGTTTTCCTTGGCGGCATTCTCGACGCGACGAAACAGCGGCTCCGGGTCGCCATACTTGCGCAAGAGGCGCTCGCGCAGATCAGCCCCGCCTTCAGGTGTGGTCGGGTCGAGCAAGAATGGACGATAAGACCAATTCGCCTCGACCTCCGGTCGCGCCTGCAGCGCAAGCTCGAGGCGACGTTTCCCGATGAAACACCAAGGGCAGACGAAATCCGACACCACGTCTACCTGGAGCGATTTCATGGTCTCGACGTCGTAGCACCAAAGCCACCTGAGTGGCACCCGGCTGGCACGTCGTCAGGGCAGGTCGCTGGCGTCGCGAGGCATGAGCTTGGCGCCGGGCGCGGGTAGCTCGAACTGGTCGTAGACTCCCTGAATGAAGGGGAAGCTCTGCGCTGCCGCTGCTGGCAGATCGCCCGAGTACAGGTAGTTCTCGATCAAGAGCCTGCTGTCACCGCCCGCTTCGGTGACGACGAAGTCGCCCGCTGCGTCCACATCTGCCAGCGCCTGAACGTCGACGATGCGAAGCAACACACCTTCGAATACCTCGATCTCGGCGCCCGGCTGATCGCCTGCGGTACTCGGGTCGGTGTCGCTGGCGACCTGATCGAACATGGGCACCGCGCCGACTTCGTGGGGGATCGGGGGGCTGCCGCACCCCGCCGTAACCTTCTTGAACGCGGTGAGCTGTGTGAGCCCAGTCCGTCCGTTGAACTCTTCCGTCGTTCCGCTGATCGTCACGCAATCGCCCACCGCGGACGCAGCCAAGTCAGGCAGCGACGCGATTATCGCCGAGGCAGCGAACATGCCCATGCCGGCATACCTTGGATACGCGTGGCTCGCCGGAGCGATGCCCTCGGGCTCTTGCACCCACAGGCGCGCATTCCCACTCGGGCCGACCTTCTTGGCGGTCACCCATACATGAACGACTGTCACTGCCGAGCCAGTGGCAATGGTGCCATCCTGAACCGACTGAATGAATGGGCACGCGAGATCGGGCGGGGCGCCGGCGTCACCATTGCAGGCCTCGTCATCGCAGTCGATCGCGCCGTCACCGTTGTCGTCGATCGCGTTGTCGCACGTCTCCGGAAGGGGGCCGCCCCCGCCGCTGCCCCCCTCGTCTGGGCTTCCGCCGGTCCCGCTGGCTCCTGCGCCGCCGCCTCCGAGCGCTGGCCGCCCCCCGGCCGCTTCACCGCCGCGGCCCTGGCTTTCACCACCTTGCCCGCCCTGGCTTGCGCCGCCTGCGGGAGCGCTGCCATTCCCACCGGCAGCGCCCGCCCCAGCGTTGCCGGTGTCGTCGCCGCATGCCGCTACCAGTACGAGCAGCACGACGACGCGGGCGGCGACTCGGATCAATGGATCGCCTTGCGGCGCGTCACACGCACGCGCAGCCCGTGCTTCGGCCGCAGCGTCGCGCCCGGCTCCGGCTCGTCGTCGCCCAAGAGCTCGAAACGAAAGCGTCGCAACAGCACCGCGATCGACAGCTGCGCCTCCATGTAAGCAAAATGGTTGCCGAGGCAAACGCGGGGGCCTGCGCCGAACGGCAGGTACGCATAGCGGTGCCGCCCGACTTCCCGGCCGGGACGAAACCGCTCCGGATCGAAGCGTTCAGCATCGGGCCAGATGCGATTCGAGTGGTGCAAAGACCAAGGCGAGACCAGCACGTTGGTGCGCACCGGCAAGTCGTAACCGCCGATGTTGACGGGCATTCGGCTATCGCGACCGAACACATACACGGGCGGCATCAGGCGCAGCGCTTCTTGGAATGCTCGCAGCGCGTGGCCGAGGCGGCCCAGGTCGGCGACGCCGGGAGAGTCGCCCACTGCATCTGCCTCACGCTCGAGGTCTGCGTACACTTCAGGGTTCTTGCAGGCGTAGTAGATGGTCCATGCAAGCCCAGTCGCCGTCGTCTCGTGCCCGGCGACGAAGAGCGTTAGCACTTCGTCGCGCACCTGACGATCAGTCATGGGCGCCCCACCTTCTTCGTCGTCGACGTCACGCGCTGCCAACAGACGCGACAGCAGATCAGTCTGCGTCTCCGTCGTCCGCCTGCGATCGTCGATCATCTTTTGCACGTAGCCGTCGAGGAACGTTATCGCGTCGGCGAGCTCGCGGCCACGCTTTCCCATCGCTAGCGTGGGCCCGGCGAAGGTGCGTTCTGCGCGCTCGAAGAGCGCGCGTGTCTTACCGTGGGTGCGCTGGGCCATGCCGTCGGCAAGGCGGCGCATCATCACGTGGAAGACGGCGTACGGGCGCCCGATCGCCCAGCCTGTCCACTCCAATGCGACAGTAAGCGCCTGGCCGATCTCGTCCGCCTCCGAAAAGGTGTCTGCCGCGAACAATGTTTTGCCGGCGATGCCCATCGTCAGTCTGGTGGTCTCCGCGGAGAGAAGCAGCGCCTGCCCATCGGACCAGCCCTCGATCGTTCGCTCGGCGCACTCGACCATATCGGAGGCGTACGTTTCGAGCGCGCGAGGCGTAAACAGCGGAGCCATCAGCTTGCGCTGTCGTCTCCAGAGCGCGCCATTGGAGGTGAACAGGCCCTCGCCGGCAAGGCTCTGCAGGCTGAAGCGGAGCATGTCCGACTTGTCGAAGGCCTTCGCCTTCTCGACCAGTACTTCTTGGACCACTTCGGGGGTGGTCAAGACGACCGCGCGGATGCCAGGAAAGGGCAGCTTCAGCCGCATCATCGCCGGTGCTGCTTGCGACAAAATTCGAAGCGTTCCCATGCGGTCGGTTCTGAACGCGTGGTTATGGCCCAGGAGATGATCGCCACCTGGGGCAATAGGCATCGATTCGAACTGCATGGAGGTATGCATGCTACGCGCTCGAGCTGGCGATGGCAGCGCCCATCTGCGTTGTGGCTCGAGGAGCGAGCGGCTAGGGTCCGCCAATGTCGAAAGCCGTTCCCGCGCTGAGTCTGTTGCTGCTCTCTGCGTGCAGCTCGGCGCCGCCGTTGGTTGTCGATCTCGCCAACGTCAACAGCAAGGCGCCGACGGCGATGGTGGCGAGCAAGCTCGAGCGTCCGCTCTACATCGTGCTCGACCAGCGGGTCCCGTCGACTTGGGATCTCAGCACCGCTGACCGCACGGTCACGCTGGAAGGGTTTCACGCGTTCGTGACGCGCGATTTGAAGGGCGCGCTCAGCCCCTATTTCGCGAGTGTCCAGATCGTCAACTCCAAGGAGGCGCTGCCGAGCACTCCCCACGCCGTGGTCGAGGTCGCGGTGGACAAGGTCGAGCTACACTACCTCGACGCTGGCAAGGCGAAGTCGTCCGGTGTCGAAATGAAATGGTCGCTCGCCGCGCGCGTGAGTGAAGCGCAAGACATGGCCTTCACCTATAGGGGGACGGCAGTGAGCCGCGAAGCCAACGCGAGCTTGCAAGTCGCCTGCGCGCAGATGAGCGAGGCTGCCATCGAGGCACTGCTGAAGAAATGGTCGCAGGCAGACGTAGTCGAGAAGCTTCGCACCTGGACGCCAGCGAAATGATGCGCGCGTTGGTTGTCGCCGGCCTATCGTGCGCGGCGATTTGATTGGCTGCGGCGACAGCGGACCCAGCGCCGGCGCGTCAGGGGAGGGCGCTGGCGTACCGTCGGCGGGGCTGCCGACGGGGGGGCGCCTGCGTTGGGTGGCAATGGTGGCGCGGGCGGCGCTGACGATGTCGATGTCGACGAGTCGCTTGGCTGCGTCGATACGTTCGGCGAAGCGTTGACGGCTGCCTTTGGGCGTCTCGATGGCACCGTCGTCGCGGTGGTCAAGCCATCCGACACCCAGTGCGCGACTGTGAACGACGATCACCTCATTCTCGAGGTTGAAATGGGCGGTGACGTCTATCGAATGGTGGTCAACGTAGGCGCACCGGGCGAGCCGCTGATTCGCTTCGCCGAGATCGAGCATCCGCTACCTTCGCCGGCGTTCAGCGACTGGCGTGGCATCTTGGCTGTGGCCTGAAGCCTTTCGCGCTGCACGTGGTGACAGCCCGTCGAGATCATGCTCGCTCATTTTAGAAAGAGAGCCCGGCCTGAATGCCGCCCGGTCCGAAGCCGAACGTGGGCTTCACGGCGGGTGCTTCTACCTTCGCGTCGACGTCGTTCCGATAAAACGCTGGCTGTTTGAAGACGAACCCTGCGATCATCAGCGCGAAGCCGACGCCCTGCGCAGCAGTCACCAACGACATGCCCGTGAACAAGCCGCGGCCGTCTTCGGTATCGAGCGGAGAGCGGATCGGTGCCCAGATGATGGGCCCTAGAATCGGGATGTAGAGCAGCGCGTCCTCCGCTTCTCCCTCTTCGGCCAGCATGCCACCTGCCACAAGGCCAGTGATGGCGTACGCCGCACTGAAGATGCTGGTGCCTGCGATCCATAGGGCGCGGCGCGGCTCTTTGCTGACGTGGTAGCCGAGCGGCGGTGGGTCGCCTTGCTCTTCGACCGGAAGCCGGCGCGGCCATTGGCCGGGTTGCTCGAGGTAGCCGGGTGGCATGACGATGACTGGGCCCGGTCCGGCGGGCTCCTGCCATTGGCCGGGCGGCGCTTGTGGACCGGGGATCCAGCCGCCCCCGGGCGGTTGGCTCGGCGGTGGTTGGCTCGGCGGTGGTTGGCCCGGCGGTGGTTGGCCCGGCGGTGGTTGGCTCGGCGGCAGTTGCACCGGTGCGATGGGCGGCGGCTCTGGCTGAGGTTGCCCCAAGGCACGCTGGTGGCCGCTCAGGAAGGCAATCGTCGCGACGAAGGCGGACGCGAAGCGCGCATTCTTCTGGGTGTGGAGTGTTTTCATTTCAGAACTCCACCATGAGCGCTGCGCCACCCGGCCGAACCTCGGCGCTGACGACGGGAGCGGCGGGTCTCGGAGGGCCAGACTTCTGGCGCTTGAGGCCATGGTCTCGAGTCGTGACGGCGACGATGGTGAGGGCGAAGCCAGCTGTCTGAGCCAGGCCATCCAGAAACAACATGTACGCCCCGAAGCCAGATGCCTCTGCCGTCTCGATCGCGATGAACGGCCCGACCACCGGCGCGAACAGCGCCCCCCATGCGTCGACGTCGCCTTTGATGGCTGCCACGTAGGCTCCGATGAAGCTGCCGAGGTATGGCGCGCCGCCGACGACCATGCCGCTGATCAAGAAGCGCTTCGAAGGGCCCGACCAAGGCTCGTACCCGGGAGGGATCACTTCGCCCGGCTGCCATGCGAGGCGAAACGGGCGGCCGTCGAGCATGTTCCGCCCCCCGCCACGAGCCGGAGATTGGCTCGGCGGCGGCAGCATGGGCGGCTCGGGTGGCGCCTCCGTCAGCGGTGCTTGCGACGTCGGCATCGAGTCGGGTGACGTCGCGATCGTCGCGCTACCACCGGGCGACGGTAGCGGCGCAGCCGTTGCGGGCGGCGGTGCGCTCGGCTGCGGCTGCGGTGCGCTCGGCTGCGCCTGGGGCGCAGGCTGAGCGTCGGCCAAGCTGGCGACGGAAAGCCCGGAAAAAAGCGCGGCAATGCTGAGGCTTCGGCCCCACGCCACAGGCAGACGAGTCATCCATGCCTCCAAAGAAAAGCAAGCGTCCGCGCCCGTTACGATAAGCGTGCCAGCCAGGAAAACTGCCCGTCCAGCCGACGAAACCCGCGCTTCCGCGACGGCACCCTGACATCGTTGTCGGGGCGGTGGCGCGCGCTCGGTCCCCCGGCGAACCCGCATCGCGTCCAGAAGTGGCCTCGTTACTGGGTCAGCGGGCGATAGGCTTCAGCGGCCTTCTTCCAGCGCTTCGTCTTCTTGCCCACGCGCTTGCGCGCCGTCTTGTTGGCGATCTTCTCGTCGAGGTTCTTCAGCTTGCGTGCCGGTCGGCTCATGATGGCGCGGATGCTGCCCGCGGCCCGGCCCCATGTAAATCCTTTCCGGGAACGACAAGGCGAAACATCTCACCTTCTGCCACGAGCGCCTCCTCATCGGCACCGAAACACATCGAAGAATGCGCCTGATCGAAGAAGACTGGCTTGTCCTCTGCCGAGCAATCGGGCGACGATCGAGACTCCCCGCTTTCCGTAAGGAGCCGTCAATGATCATGCGTAACTCGGCACTGGTGCTCACTTCGTCTTTGCTGCTGGTCGCATGTGGCGATTCGGGAACGAGCGCAGGAGGCGGTTCCGCCGGGGCGGCTGGTCCTGGCGGAAGCGGTCAGGGCGCCGACGCTGCGGGCGCCGCCGACCCAGCCGGCGGCAACGGTAACGGGGGCGGCAACTTCGGCGCGGGAGGTGGTGGCACACCTGGTTGCGACCCGGCTTGTGCGCCGGGCACTGTCTGCGAAAACGGCGCCTGCGTGCCCGGCTGCAACGCCGACGCGCCCTGTGACGTCGGTAACGAATGTTGCGACGCGAGCTGCGTCGATTCGCAGAATGATCCGCTTCACTGCGGAGGCTGCGACCCGTGCCCCGACATCGCCAATGTTGCCGAGACGTGCGCCGCTGGCTTCTGCGGCATCGGCACCTGCGACGGTGGCTTCGCCAATTGCGATGGTGACGCCAGCAATGGCTGCGAGACCACCGGCGCCTGCCTGTGTACACCCGGAGACACGCAGTCTTGTTACACCGGCCCAGCCGGCACAGAGGGCGTCGGCATCTGCACGGCTGGCACCCAGACATGTCTACCGAGCGGTGCCTCTTGGGGGCTCTGCAATGGCCAAGTCTTCCCGGAAAACGAAGTGTGCGCAGACGGTCTCGACAACGACTGCAACAACCAGGTCGACGAGGACGTCGATGCCGACGGTGACGGCTATGGAGTTTGCAGCGGCGATTGTTGCGACGAAATTGGCCCAGGCTGCGGTGACCCGGAGCTGGTGAACCCCGGAGCGTTCGAGTTCCCCGGCAACATGGTGGACGACGATTGCAACCCCAACACGCCGGACACCGGCACGCCGACGACGTGCAGCACCGTCGCCAAGTTCACCGGCGTGACGGCGCTCGATGTTCTCAATGCCATGGACCTCTGCCAGATGGCCGTCGGCGACAGCTGGGGCATCGTTTCGGCGAGCTTGGTGCTCGCCAATGGCGCGGCGCCGAGCGGCACGCAGCTGACCAACATGCAGAACTTCCAGTCGGCGATCATGACTCAGTACGGCACCAATGCCTCCAACACGCCGCAGCTCAACGCGACCTTCGCGGGCATCTCCAGTGGCCGCATGCGCGACCAGAACGACGCTGGCTACGTGAATCCGAACTCAGGCTCTTCATTGACCTCCAATTCCACACCGCCGGCCGCGTACTTGGCAGCCAACGCGGGGTCGTTGCCGAGCTCGGCTGGTTGCAGCGGCAACTGTCCGGCCGGCGCTGGCGCCAACGATTCGGTCAATGTGCGTGCGGTGATCAAAACGCCAACGAACGCGCAGTCTTTCAGCTACAAGTTCCGCTTCTTCTCGGCGGAGTATTGGACGTACTCGTGCACCACGTACAACGACTTTTACCTCGCGCTACTCACCAGCACGGCGCCGGGCATCCCGGTCGACAAGAACATCTCGTTCGATATGTTGGGTAACCCGGTCAGCGTCAATAACGGCTTCTTCGACGCTTGCACGGCGAAGGGTTGCTACACCTGCCCGCTGGGCACCGGGCCGCTCGCCGGAACGGGCATGCAGCTCGCCAACACAGGCGGCGCAACAAGCTGGCTCACCACCACCGCACCAGTCGTGGGCGGCGAGACGATCACGCTCGAGTTGATGGTGTTCGACGTCCAAGACAACATCCTGGACACCAACGTGCTGCTCGACCAGCTGGTCTTCAGCGTGCTGCCGTCGGGTGTCGGGACCACTGACTGAGAAGCGCGCGCAGGTCAGGGAATCTTGACGCCTTTTGGCACCGCCAGCGGCAGGCGCGGTGCCAAGAGGTCGCGTGCGATTTGTACTTCCATCGATTGGATGACGCGGCTCTCTGCGACCAGACGCAAGGCGTCGTCGTCCGAGCCGCCGCGCGAGCGCTTGGCCATCGCGAGATAGAAGTCGGCCGCGACCCGTGAAGCTTCGTTGGAGGCGCGCTTTTTCAGGGCCTCGTCGGATAGGCGGCCCCGTCCCCACGCCGCCAGCTGCCCGCTCCAGCTCGGCTGCGAGGATGCCGCGTCCAAGATATCACGCGCGTCTTCGTCCGCTCGCTTGCCCGCCTGTTTCTCCACGAACATCAGCCACAGGGCGCCGTGGACCAAATCTTCTTGAGGTGCGCCTGCGTCGACACCCCGGCGCAACACTGCGCGCACGCCATCGGCGTCGTTCAGCACGAATGCCGACGAGGCAGCACGCAACATGATCGAACCGAACAAGTCGCGATCGCCCGACACGTGCTCCAGCGCGCGCTCGAAGGCCTTGCGCGCGCCGTCGCGATCTCCATACGCGTTCAGCACCCGGCCCAGGACCCCGAGGGCGGCGACCTTGCCGCGGCCAGTCTCCTCATCGCACGCTGCCTGGGCATGCTTGAGCGCGTCTGCGAGGGCGGCTTTGGCTTCGTCGGGTCGGTTCTGGTCGCGGCGAATCTCGAACTCGAGCAGGCGAGCATCGGCGACGTCGAGCTTCTTTGCCGCGCGGATGGCGGTGGCCGCCGCTACGTCCGCGAGCGCCTGTTCGCTTCGCGCCGATTGGCGCTCGAGCCTCGCGCGCAACACGAGCCCGCTCGGGCGGGGCGACTCTTCGATGGCTTGCGACAGGAGCTTCTCGGCGTCAGTGGAGAACCCGCCCTTCAGCAATACGGATGCCATTTCGTAGCGCAGCTCGGCCACTGCCCGCTTGCCGATCTCCTCCGGCAACAGGCTCTTGGCGCGCTCGAGAAATACGTCCGAGGCCGCGATTGTGCGGGCGGCGGCGGCAGTGTCGTTGGTGTCTGCGTCGGCGGCGACCGCGCCCGCGAAGAGGCGCATCGCGCGCGCGACCTCGCCTGGCGGCGTGCCGTCTTTCAGCGCGCCAGCCAGCACGGCCGGCACCGCCTCGCTCATGCCGAAGGAGGTGAGCAGCGAGGCGAGCTCACTGGCTGTCGCGAGATGAGCTGGCTCGCGACGATAGGCTTCGATCGCGACCACGAAGCGCGCCGCCTCGTAGAGCTCCGCGTCGATACCCATCTCGCCGCCGATTCGGTCGCCGGCTTGATCGCGGATGGCGTCGAACAGCTCTCGGTACGAGCTGGCGCTGTTGCGCTTCTCGACCTCGGCCAAGAGGCCGAAGAACTGAGGATCGATGACACGTTTGGCGCTCGAGCTGGCGATGCGGTCCATCGCGCCAGCAATGTCGCCGTAGCGGAGCATGAGCGCGATGACACTCAAGGCTCCGGCCTCGAGCGCGCGCGCGATATCCGGGATTTCGTCTGGGTGGGGCCGCTTGCCGGTCTGCTGATAGAGAATGTTGTGCTGAATGGCGAGGTCGATCCACGCGGACGAGGCGCGCACTGCTTCGTCGATGCCGCTGGGGTCGAGAATGGCACGACCGAACGCGGTGCGTTGGGCATCGCCCGCTCGCTCGATGGGACGGCCAGTCTGCGTCTCGCTGCGAAACCGATCGAGCGCGACGATGTGTGCGTCCAGCTCTTTGAGCTGCTCTTTGCTGCTCGCGTGCGCTTGCAGGGCGATCAGCACGCGGGCTCGGCCGATATCGCCCCGCGCAGAGAGCCGCACGACGCTGCCGTCGATCGCACGTTTCGTCTCTTGATCGATGACTCTGGGGCTCTCTTCGCCGACCCGCATCAGATACAGGGCGCCCAGCACGCTCCGCGTGCCACGCTCGGCGGACCCGCGATCGAAGCGCTCACCGGCGTGTACCAGCTGGCGCTTCACCACACCGAGTAGCAGCGCCTCGCGCGTCTCGGTCATCGAGCCATCGAGCAAGATTTTCATCAAAGACGCGCTGAAATCGGCATCCTTGACCTCCCCGGGGGCCACCCGCTCACCCAGCGTGCGCGGCGTCTCCGGTGGCTCTACCGAGCTGCACCCGAGGCCGGCCAACGCCGAGCAGACGAGGAGTGCACCCAAGCGCCTGCGGCCGGACATGTGCGGAAGAGTCTACTTTCTCCAGCGCTGGTAGCCAGCCTGTTGATTTGTCAGTGTCCTGCTCAAGAGCCGGGCTTGCGCTTCAAGAGTCGGGTGCTCAAGCCTTCGCCGAGCTCGGCAGACATCAGCCTCTCGACCACGCGCTCGGTGCCGCGGCGATCTTCGGTGTCCGAGTACTGGAACTGGATGCCCATGCCTGCGGGTTTCTGCGCGGTGGCCTGCTCTTGCCGGATGACCCACTTCACCACACCGCGGAGGCGGAGCGGGTCGTCCAGGTTCGGAATGCGCAACGCGAAGACGAACTCGGTGCCGATCTCCAGCGGTTTTGCCGTTCGAATGAAGGTTCCGCCTTTGGAGATGTTGCGGGTGTAGTCGGAGAAAAAGGTGTTGATCCGCTTGTACTCGACGTTCAGCTCGATCGCGCCACGTTGGCCCCTGCGGCGGTCATCCGTCTCCACGCGAGAGAGCGTACACGCGTAGCCGCCGGTTGGTCTAACCTCCGTCACCTTTCGACCGAGGTCGGTCGAGAAGGAGGCACGCGTGGCGGAAGCGACGGGCGGCACGAAGCGGGTCGGCATCTTGGCGGGTCGCGAGCGATCATTTCCAGAAGGCCTGATCGAAGCGGTCAAACGGCGTGACGTCGGAGTCGTCTGCGAGATGGCGAAGATCAACATCACGCGAATCGACGTGCCGCTCGAGTACGACGTCCTGGTCGACCGCATCAGCCACGAGATCCAGTGTTACCAGCCGGTGCTCAAGCTCGCCGCGCTCGGCGGGACGCGCGTCGTGAACAATCCGTTCTGGCGCATCGCGGACGACAAGTTGTTCAACGCCGCGCTCGCGAAACGGCTCGGCGTCGCTGTGCCGAAGACGGCGGTGTTGCCTTCGAAGACGTACGGAGACGACATCACGCCCGCATCGCTCACGAACCTGGTGTGGCCGCTCGACTGGACAGGGCTGGCCAACGAGTTCGGCTTTCCGATGTTCATGAAACCGCACTGGGGTGGTGGTTTTCGCGACGTGTACAAGGTCGAGTCGATGGACGATCTCTTCAAGGTCTACGACAAGACGGCAAAGCTCACGATGATCATTCAGGAAGCCATCGAGTGGACGCAGTACGTACGCTGCATCGTGGTCGGTAAGACCGAGGTGTTGCCCGCCTTGTGGGACCCTCGGCTCGGTCACTTCGAGCGCTACATCAAAGCCGCCGACACGATGGCGCCCCTCTCCGCCGAGCTCGAGGCGCGTGTGATCGGCGACGCCAAAAAATTGTGCATCGCGCTCGGCTACGACATGAACACGGTCGAGTTCGCAATTCGTGATGGCGTGCCTTACGCCATCGATTTCATGAACTCGGCCCCCGACTTCGACATCACCTCGCTGGGAGAAGAGAAGTTCGCCTGGACCGTCGAAAAGATGGCGGATCTGGTGATCCGGCTCGCGAGAACGCCGGCCCCGCTGGCTGACCACGTCGCCAGTCTATTCGGCTGATAGGCGCGCTGACGCCCGCGGGGAGGGGTGCTAGTGATGACGGGCGAAAATGAAGGATCCGTACGAGGTGCTCGGGGTCGATCGGTCGGCCACTCAAGACGAGATCAAGGGCGCTTTTCGCAAAATGGCGCAGAAGCACCACCCGGATAGAAATCCGGGCGACCCGGATGCGAACCAGCGCTTCAAGGAGCTGAACGCCGCCCATCAGATCTTGAGCGACCCCAAGAAGCGCGAAATGTTCGACCGCTTCGGCATCGGCGACGGTACCCGCGCGAGCCCTCAAGGGGGCCCGTTTGGTGGCGGGGCAGTCAATTTCGATTTCTCCGACCTCAACATCGACGGCATCTTCGGCGACCTGTTGGGCGCGCTCGGCATCAAGGTCGGGCAGGCGCCCCCGCTTCAGAAAGAGGTCAAGATAAGCTTCGAAGACGCTGCTTTCGGCTGCACGAAAGAGCTCACCTACGAGCGTGTCGAAGCGTGCACTGATTGCTCTGGCAGCGGGGCCGCAGAGGGCTCGAAGCCCGAGACGTGCGTTGCCTGTCGCGGGCGGGGCAGGGTTCGCGTGCAGCAGGGCGTGTTGCCGATCGCCATCGAACGCCCGTGCCCCCCTTGCAAGGGGTCGGGGCGCATCGTCAAAGACCCCTGCAAGTCGTGTCGTGGTGTCGGGCTGCTCGCGAAAGAGCGCACCATCGAGATCACCATCCCGGCGGGCATCGAAAACGGCGCGTCACGAATGGTCGAGCGTGCGGGCAACTACCCACGGCCGGAGAAGCAGGCGGGTGATCTCGAGCTCATCATTCGCGTCGCGCCGCACGAGTTTTTTCGCCGTGTGGGAGACGATGTCGTGTGCTCGCTGCCCGTCTCGTTTCCGCAAGCTGCCCTCGGCGGCGAGCTGGAGGTGCCCAGTCTCGACGGACGCGGCAAGCTCAAGATTCCCGCAGGCACGCAGCCTGGGACAGTGTTGCGCATTCGCGGCAAAGGAGTGCCTCGCCGCATGATGGCTGGGCGCGGCGACCAGCTCGTCGAGATCGTCGTCGAAGTGCCGAAGAAGCTGACCGACGAGCAGCGTGCGCTCATCGAAGAGCTCGCGACGCTGGTCGGCAACAAGATCCAGCCGGCTCTGCCCGAACAAACCTTGATGGACCGCATCAAAAATTTCTTTGGTTGAGGCAATCTGCAACGGCAATGCGCGCTGCGTCATGCAATCAGCCAAAGACAGCCGCGACGCTTGATTCTGCGCTAGGGTGCTGGCTGTGGATGAACTGCGAATTATCGATGTTTTGAGCGACTCGACCGGCGAAACCGCCGAAAAGGTCGTGCGCGCGGCGTTGCTCCAGTATCCGAAGAGCGGCGCCCAGATCCGGCTTCACACGCGGGTTCGATCGCAAGAAGTCGCGCGGCCGATCCTCGAGCGGGCGGCGGCGGAGCGAGCCTTGCTCGTCTTCACCGTGGTCTCTCCCGAGCTGCGCGAGTTCATTCATCAGATGACGGCTGAGCTCACCATCGAAGCCATCGACGTGATCGGCTCGTTGATCGGCAAGCTCGGCACCTACCTCGATCGCGCGCCCATCGGCATGCCCAGCGCCATGTTGCCGCTCTCCGACGAATACTTTCGCCGCATCGAGTCCGTCGAGTTCGCAGTGAAGAGCGACGACGGCAAAGACCCGCGCAACTTCCGCAAGGCCGACATCGTGCTCGTGGGGGTCTCGCGTACCTCCAAGACGCCGCTGTCTCTGTTGCTCGCCCAGCGCGGCCTCAAAGTCGCGAACTTGCCGCTGGTGCTCGGTGCAGCCATCCCATTCGAGCTGCGCGATGCTCCACAAGATCGCGTCGTGGGCCTCACCATCGGCATCGAGCAGCTCTGCGAAATCAGGCAGGCGCGTTTGCGTCAGCTCGGCATGCCCGTCGAGACCAACTACGGCTTGCGCGAGCATGTTCGAGAAGAGCTCGACTACGCAGAGACGTTGTTCCGCGAACGCGGCTGGCCCGTCGTCGACGTCACCGGGCGCGCGGTCGAAGAGTCCGCCGTGATCATTCTCGAAAGCCTGCGTGAGCGCCTGCCCAGCCACGCCAACACCGGCTCGAACGTCTCGATCTGATCGAATCTCTGGGTTTCGCATGAAAGAAGCGAAGAAAATCGAAGTTCGCACCGACGACGGTGTCGCACCCTGTTGGCTGTACCGTCCCGACGCAGAGGGGCGCTACCCGGGTGTCGTGCTCTACCCCGACGCTGGCAGCGTGCGCGCTGCCAGCCGCGAAATGGCAGCTCGCCTCGCCTCGTTCGGCTACGTCGTGCTGCTGCCGCACATCTTCTACCGCGCTGGCGAATACGCACCGTTCGATCCGCGTACGGTGTTCGAGAATGCCACGGAGCGTGAGCGGTTGATGACGCTGGTGCGGTCGCTCGATCTCCCGTCGGCGATGCGAGACGCGAGGCATTACATCCGCGCGCTCGAAGAGCTGCCCAACGTGGCGCCGGGTCGCGTCGGCTGCGTTGGCTACTGCATCGGCGGGCGATTGGCGTTCGCCACGGCAGGGGTTCACACCGAGCGCGTGGGCGCAGCCGCCTCGATTCACGGTGGTGCCATCGCGACCGACGCACCAGACAGCCCGCACCTGAACGCGCAAAAGATCCAAGCGAAGCTCTACTTCGCCATCGCCGACAACGACCCCAGCTGCACCCCCGAGCAACAAGGCAAGTTGGTCTCTGCGCTGGCGAGTGCCCACATCGACTTCACCGTCGAAAACTTCGCCAACACCCAACATGGCTTCGCCCTCGCAGATCTTCCCATGTTCGACCAGGTGGCGGCAGAGCAGCACTGGGGGCGTGTACGCGAGCTGTTCGCGAGCGCGCTCGGCTCCCGCGCAGAGCGCGTCAAAGACTGATCGCGGCGCGTACCGTGTAGTCAAACACGGTGGATCGCAGTGCTCCGCTGCTCACCAGCTCTCCGTCGCGATAACGTGATCTTACCCCGATGAAAACCGCAGCTGTCGTCGTCAGCATGTGCGCCTTCATTTCCTTCGCGACCTTCGGCTGCCAAGAACAGCCCAGCAGTTTGCTGGACGGGGACGGGGGCGATAGCAGCTCCGGCAACGCAAACGGAGGCTCCAACGAAGGGGGCAATGGCAGCGGCAATGGCGCAGCGCCTGCTGACGGTGGTGGCGGCGCAGAGCCGATCCCGCAGACGGCAGACTTCCTGATCTCGGCCGACGCCGCCGCGTCGATCGAGCTGCGCGACAGCGCCGACGTCACCGTTTCGATCGACCCCAACGGCTATGTCGGTGCGGTCGCGCTCACGCTCGCCAATGTGCCGGGCGACGTCGACGCCTCGCTCGACTTGCCCAGCATCACGCTCGACGGGACCACCCCCGAGACGGTGACTGTCACTGTCGCCTCGGCCTCCAACAGCGAGACGGGCGCCTTCGCAATCTCCGTCGTGGGTACCGTGTCCGAGGGCACCGCCAGCGGCGACATGTCGGTCACGATCGAGCCCGTGATCACGATCATCATTCCGCAGAACCTGGCAGACTTCGCTGGCGAGATGAATGCGTTCGGCCCCTACCCGACGGTGATCAAAGCACCGCCGAACCTGAGCGACGAAAGCACCCTCACCGTGAAGTTCTTCAACGACGACACTGTGCCTCACGAGATTCATGCAGACGCCGACGACGCCGGCTTTGGGCACGGCGACGGCCCGATCGCGCCGGGCTCGTTCGACGCTGTGGTGCGACAGATCAATCAGACCGGCGAGTTCGGCTACTACCCGCACGATATCGGCACCAACATTCCCGGCTTGATCGTCGTCGAGTAGGCGTTGCTTCAGTCGTTCGGTCGTGGGACTTTGGTGCCATGGCTCTCGGTCGCTTGCTTGGTCTACTGACCTCTGCCCCGCTGTGCTTTGCGCTCGCGTGTGGTGACGACACCGAGACGATCCCCCCCGCAGAAGAGGGCGTCAGGCTCGTGTTCGATCTCGCCGCCGATCTGCATGATCCGGCGCTTTTCTACGACGCCCCGTATCCCAGCGACCTGCGCCTGACGCCGGCGGGTGCGCCTGACTTGGCTGGCTTCCCGAACCCCGGAAAGATCGGCGCAGTCGACGGGTTCATCGCGAACGAAACGGAGGCCCATGGCTTCCCCGTGTTGGCAGTCGCGTTTTTTCGCTTCAACGGCGCGCTTTCGCCCCGCGAAGCGACCGACGTGATCGCAGCCGACCCGGCATCCCCCATCCTGCTGATCGACGTCGACGAGAGCTCTCCCGATTACGCGAAGCAGATCCCGGTCATCGCGCGCACGCTCGAGACGGATCCGTTCACCGCGGAAAACGTGCTCGCCGTCGCGCCACGCCCTGGCTTCATCCTCCGCGCCGGAACCAAGTACGCTGTCGTGGTCCTCGATTCGGTGCTCGACGCGAGCGACAAGAAGCTCGCGAAGAACGAAGTTCTCGAGCGACTGAAGAAGGGCAGCGCAACGGGCGACGCCGAGCTGGCTGCCAGCGCTTTGTACGCGCCCCTTTGGCCCGCCCTCGGCGAGGCTGGCGCCCTGCAGGGCAGCGTCGTCGCCGCGACCGTGTTCACGACCGGCAGCGTGGTGAAAGAGACCGCCGCGCTCGGCGACAAGCTGCTCGAAGCGTACGATCTGACGATCGACGACCTCGAGATCGACGCGAGCGAAGACCACGATGACCTCTGCGTGCTGCGGGGCAAGATCACGCTGCCGCAGTTTCAAACGGGCGAGCGTCCATTCTCGACAGAAGGCCTTTTCGCGTTCGACGGCGACGGCGCGCCCATCGAACAACGAACGGAGGACGCACCAGTCGTGATCGTAATCCCGCGGCAGCCGATGCCGGCCGACGGCTACCCGCTGATCCTGAACGTGCACGGTTCATGCGGCTACAGCATCGCGATGGTGCGACCCGTCGACGACACTTGCACCCCATCTGAGGCTATCGGGCCGGCGTTCCCCAATTCCTTGAAAGGGCTCGCGACAGCTGGCATGGCGATGCCGCTCAACCCCGAACGCTTCCCCGGCGCTACTGAAACGGAGTACGTCAACGTGAACAACTTCGCGGCCGTGCGTGACACCTTTCGGCAGGGCACGGTCGAAGCGCGGCTCTTCCTCGAGGCGCTCACCAAACTGGAGATCGACGAGGCGCTGCTGGCGACCTGCACAGGGGCGACTCTCCCTGGCGGGCAGACGGCGTTCAAGTTCGACGCCTCGAAGCTAGCGATCATGGGCCAGTCGATGGGCGGCATGTATACCAACTTGATCGGTGCGACAGAGCCCAAGCTGCGCGTCGCAGTGCCCACCGGCGCGGGCGGTTTCTGGCCTTACTTCATTCTCGAAACCGGGCTGCAAGACGGACAATTCAAGGCATTTTTGCCGCTCTTGCTCGGCACTCAGGCAAAGCTCACGCATTTGCATCCGGTGCTCGCCATCGCGGCGGGGGCGCTCGAGGCAGCCGACCCGTTCATCTCGATGCCCTACCTCGCCCGCCACCCACTCGAGGGCCACCCTGCGCGCCCCATCTACGAGCCGGCAGGCCAGGGTGACTCGTACTTCCCGACGCAGATCTACGACGCGGCAGCGCTCGCGTATGGGCACCCGCAAGCCGGCGACGTCGTATGGCCGGAGACACAGGAAGCGCTCGCCCTCGCAGGTCTTGACGGCGTGCTCGACTTCCCGGTCACGGACAACCTCACCAGCGAGAACGGTGACAAGTACACCGGTGCCATCATGCAGTTCACGGGTGACGGCAGCTACGACCCCCACGCCGTCTACATCTTCCGCGACGACGTGAAGCGGCAGTACTCCTGCTTCCTCGACTCGTTCATGAAGACCGGCGCCGCCACGATTCCGCCGCTCTCCGACGACTGGGCAGCGCCTTGTCCTTGAGGCCGTCAGCTGAATGGGGGTGAGGTCTCCAGAGTCCCACCCATTGAGCGCCTTCGCGTGGTGTCTTTGATTTCTCCTCCGCTTGTGGCCCCCTCTGCACTCGCTTGTTTGCTGACCGTGCACTCCGGTGCGCAGCTGCTCTAAAGAACCACAAAAAATCTCTGCGCCCTTTGCGTCTCCGCTCCGCGCCCTTTGCGGTAAATATCCCTCACCTCTTCGTCTCTCCGGGGCATCGTTGTGACCGATGCTGAGCCTGCGGCGCCGTGCCCTTGCTCCTGGGTCGAGAATCGCGCCCCGTGATCAGCTGACGACAGGCAGGCTCTTGCCTTTGAGCGCCTCGTTGTGGCTGCCGAGCCGATAGCCGGCGAGGTCGAGCGTCACGTAGAGAAAGCCAGCCTCTTTGCCGCGAGCCACGATCTCGTCTCGGACGCCAGGCTCCGCGGCCCGTACGATGTCAGCGGCGTCGAGCTCGATGCGCGCGAACGCGTTGGAGCCGTCAGCCGACACTGGATGAAACCGAACTCGGACACGCCGAAACCCGAGCGCTTGTAGCGACGCCTCGAAGCGACCGATCTGCAAAAGCTTGTCGGGCGTGACACGGGTGCCGAAAGGGATGCGACTCGAGAGGCATGCCGCTGCCGGCTTGTCCCAAATCTCGAGGCCGTATCGCTTCGCGCCGTCACGTACATCCGCTTTGGTGAAGCCGAGATCGACTAGCGGGCTTTTCACGTTGGCGTTTTTGGCGGCCTCCAAGCCAGGCCGGTAGTCGCCGAGGTCATCGACGTTGGTGCCGTTCAAGACGTGCGCGAGGCGCCACTCGATGCGCTTGGCCTCGGCGATTCGGTAGAGCTCGCTTTTGCAGTAGAAGCAGCGATCAGGGCCGTTTTTCTGGTAGTTCGGGTCGTGTATCTCGGCCGACTCGACCACCCGGTGCTGTGCGCCGATGGTGGCGGCGACTGCGATTGCGCCTTCCAGCTCGGAGGGGGCGAGGCTCGGCGAAACTGCCGTCATGCCGATGGCCTTGTCGCCCAAGACGCGATGGGCTGCCGCAAGGACGAACGCGCTGTCTACGCCGCCCGAATAACAGACCAGCACGCTTCCGAGCCGAACGAGCTCGGTCTCGAGGCCTTCGAGCTTGGAGGTGGCTAAAACGGGAGATTCCAACGAGTTCGGCTTAGCACGTCAGTCGATGTGGTGAACGTTGAAGGCCGCAACAATGGGGCTGGCCTCCAAAACCTTGTTGATCCAGCCAGCGTCACGCTTGTTGACCGCGATCAGGCGGACGTTGGGCCCCATGTCGGGCAAGCCGCCGAAGCCTACCTTTTTGGCGTCTTCGACGGTCATCACCTGCGCATGTGTGTCCCGTTTGACCTCGTCCGAGAGTAGGTCATCGGTAGAGGAATCGGGTACGATGTGGACTTCGAACACGGTGAGCATGGGATGATGCTCGCCGGAACCGAAGCGCGGTTGCAAGCCGGATGACTTTGCAAGCCGGATACTTGCGGGCAGGTGCCTCCATCAGACACGATCGGCGAACCGCGATGGATTCAAATCGAAAGCTCTCGCATACGCCGCTCGCGCCGCTCGTGGCTCTGGTCGGGCTGACCTCGGCCTGCTCCGACCATCAATTGCCGCCAAACCCGGTGCCCAACGCGGATCTCCGGCGGCCAGTTCCGTCCTGGTTCGACCCCAACGCGAAGTGGAACCCGCAGGGCACCGATACGCGTGTGTACATCGAGGGCAAGGTCGTGTTTGCCATCGACCGCGACAACTTGCGGCCGCCGAGTGAAGCCGTGCTCCAGGCGCTGCTCAAGTTCTTGAACGAGCGGCCCGACGTCACGCGCTTACGTGTCGAGGGTCACACCGACAGCACCGCCAGTAACGAATACAATCAAGAGCTGTCGGCGCGCCGATCACTCGCGGTCTGCAACTGGTTGGTCGACAAAGGCGTCGATCACATTCGTTTGGTCGCAGTGGGCTTCGGCGAAGAAAAGCCGCGCGAAACCAACGATCTGGCCTCTGGTCGCGCAGAAAATCGCCGCACCGAGTTTCACGTGATGGAGGTGAACGGCCGCCCCTTCGGTCCTAGAAACGCCCTCGACGGCGGCCTGACGCTGACCGTGCTCTCGGCTGAAGAGCGCGAGCGATTGCGCAACCCGCCAAAGGTAGAAATGCCGAAGGCGAACCCGGTGGTTCAAGAAGGCGATGTCATCAAGCCTCACAAGCCGCCGCCGAAGAAGGCCACGGATGACGAGAACGTGGTGCAGGCGCCCAGCGGAGATATCGCCGGCGACGCAGGGCCGATTCAGCCCAACAAGAAGGACGCCGACAAAGGCGGGGCGCCGCCGCCGGGTGGCGCTGCGCCGCCACCGAAGTAGCAGTCGCCGCTCGCCGCTACTCGTCGACCGAGCGCAGATTGAAGCGACGCACCCAGCGTTGGACCTGCTGCCTCGCCTTACCCATCTCGCGCGCGACAGCGCTGATGTTGAAGGCGTTGGCCTCCAGCCGCTGAATCAAGTCTGCGCGCAACGCCTCGTCTTCGGCAGAGAGCGGCGTATTGCGCGAGCGAGGGGGCGCGCTCTCGAGCCCCTCGACTGCTGAGAGCAGCGAGATGGGTCCTTCTTGTTTGGCGACCTGCGGCGGCAGATGCTCCAGCTTGATGAGGCCGTCGGTGGCGAGCGCGGCTGCGGTCGACAGACACTGCGACAGCTCGCGCACGTTGAGCGGCCAGTCGTAGCGGACCAGCAAGCTGGCCGCGTCTGGTCTGATGCGGACGGTGGACTCAGCGCGAACCAACAGCTCACCAATCAGCTGACCGATGTCTTCTTTGCGCTCGCGCAGCGGCGGGACTTGGACGACGAAGCCGCTCAGGCGCGCGTACAGATCGCGTCGAAATGAACCCTCTTCTTGCATGCGATCGAGTGATCGGTGGGTGGCGGCGATCACGCGCACATCGACGCGAACCGGGCGCGCCGCGCCGACAGGGTGGACCTCGCCCTCTTGCAGCACACGCAGGAGCGCGGCTTGCGACGCCGCTGGCAAGTCGCCAATCTCGTCGAGGAACAAGGTGCCGCCGTTGGCAGAGCGCACGAAACCGAGCTCGTCTCGAACGGCGCCGGAGAACGAACCCTTCTGGTGCCCGAACAAATGCGACTCGACCAGATTTGGCGGAATGGCGCCGCAGTTGACCGCCACGAACGCGCCCGGACGCCCGGAGAGCTCGTGTGTCACCCGCGCAAGTACCTCTTTTCCGGTCCCGCTCTCCCCGAGCAAGAGCACCGGGATGGGAGTCATGGCGATGCGGCCGAGCTGCGCCAAACGGACTGCGTAGCTCGATGACAGCGTGCGTACCGTGGTCTTCGGGCCGACGCTGAATGGCACCCGCGCATCGATCAATTTTTCTTCGTAGCTCAGGAGTGTGTGACCGACCTGAATCACGTCGCCGTGCAAAAGCTTTCGCGAATCGATGGGAGCCCCTGCCACGCGGGTGCCGTTTGCCGAGCCGAGATCACGCAAGACGAAGCCGGCGCCATCGCGCTCGATGATCGCGTGAGCGCCTGAGATACGCCGATCCGGAATGGCGATGGTGACTGCTCGGCCGCCCGGCAGCTGGTTCTCGGAGACACGCCGGGCATCTCCGCGGCCGATGCTCACCGACTTGACGCGTTCGAGCATGACGAGCTCGCTGCCAGCCGCCGGCCGATCGCACTCGAGGAGCACGGTGAGGACCGCGGTTCGAGGACGTTGCGCATCGGTCTCGGAGGTCCGGCCGGTAGATTCGGTGGAGGTCTTGTCCAACGGGGAGCCGACCTTAATCGAAATCGACCACGGCCGGGAGACGGCTGGCACCATGGCCGGCCAGACGAGCAACATCCGATCCAGCCATGATGGGTCTGAGAACACCGGAAACCCGTGACGACACACGCGCTCACCTGCGCGCGTTCCGCGGCGCAACCCGTTGCGCAACACGGGAACCCCCTCGGCGGCTCGGTGTCCGAGCCCCATGCGTCAGCGCCTCGCGATGGTTTTGGCTTGTTCTTGGCCTCTGCTACTCGCGCTCTCTTGCCAAGCAGGGCCCGACGATTTCGCTCCGCTGGTCACCGCCGCACTGGTGGAATCTATCGAAGGGTCGGACGGCGCTCCGGGAAAGCTCACGATCTGTGCTGCCGCGGGCCGTTGCCGAGAGCTGGCCAAGGGCGATGTCCTGGAGCCGGGTCGACTGGTAGCGGAAGGAGGTACCAGCGCTCGGATTGGTGCGCTCGGGCTGCACCTGACGCTTGCCCCCGAGGCCAGTGTCACGCTGGGCGAGCGCTGGGCTATCGAAGCGGGGAACGTCACCATCGACGTCGACTCCGAGCACGAGGGTGCCCTCTTGGTGGGGAAGCACGCGCTGCATTTCGACCAAGGCAGGCCAGCGCTGGTGTCCGTCTCACGAACGCGCCTCGCAACGACCGTTTCCGTGTGGCGTGGCAGACTGGCGCTCGAGCAGGGCGGCCAATCGCTCTGGCTGTCACGCGGGCAAAGTGCCGAGCTCGACGCTGAACATGCCGTCGCTCGCTACGAAGCCAGTGGCGCGAGCGAGCCGATTCGCGGTCAAGCAGAGGGCGACATCTCGGAGAACGTCGCAGTGCGCGGTCTCGGGCGCATGACCGCGAGACGGCCGGGTACCGAAGCGGTGGTCGCAGGCGTGGTGCTCGCGAAACACGATGTCTCCGTCGTGATTCGGGATGGAGTCGCAACCACCACGGTCGAGGAGGTCTTCGAGAACGAGACGAATCAGGTACTCGAGGGTCGCTTCGTGTTCCCAGTGCCGCCTTCGGCGAGCATCTCGGATTTGGTACTCTGGGTCGGGGACACGCCGGTGTCCGCCGAGCTCGTCGAAAAGCGGCGTGCAGCAGCGATCTTCAAGGGAATCGTCGACGACACTGTGCGGCCGCGGGACCCGGCGCTTCTCGAGTGGTCGCGGGGACGGGAGCTCTCGCTGAAGATCTTTCCGATCGACGCGAAGAGCTCGCGTCGCGTGCGCTTCACATTCGAGGAGCCGATCAACGATCTGGGCGGCGCGGGTCGCTTCGTATATCCGATGTCGGCGGGCACGGACCGCGCGACTCGCATCAAAGAGGTGTCGCTGCGTGTGCGCATCGAGGGAGAAAATGTCAGCGACGTAGCCACACCTCGCTACGCCGCGACTGTGGCCACGGAGAAAGCGTCGAGCGAGGTCTCTTTCAGCGCGCGGGGTTTTGCGCCCACCAATGATTTCGTGGTGACGTACAGGACTGCGGCCCAAGGTGGCGCGGTGGCTGTCGCCGAGCCGGAAACAGCGTGTGAAGGCGATCGGCGCGTGTGCCCGCCGACGTTGCCTGGCGCATCGCTCGTGCGTGCCTCGCTGGGCGTGCCCGACAGCCAGTTGCCGGCGGCCATCGAAGGCGATCGCGTGCTCGTCCTGGACGTGAGCGCCAGCCAGACCAGCGAGACCTTGGCGGCGCAGGTAGCACTCACCGCGCGCGTTCTGGGCACGCTCGAGAGCAGCGAGCGCTTCGCGATCTTGGCTTGCGATTCGGCCTGCGAAGCCTATCCGGCGGATGGGCTCGCCGCGTTCTCTCCCGAAGTCGTCGTCGGCGCCGGCGAATGGCTCGGGCGACTGACGCCCGCTGGCTCGAGCGACGTTGGTGGCGCGCTGGCGCATGGTCTCTCGCTCTTGCGCGGCAGTGAAGCTCGGCAGCTCGTCTATTTGGGCGATGGTGCTGCGAGCGCAGGCGAGCTCAGCGTGGACGCGATTGTAGGGCGAGCGTTGCAGCGCGACGAAGCGCCTGTCGATGTCAGGGTGATCGGCACTGGCCGCAACGTCGACGAGCTAGTGTTGCGTGCGCTCGCGCGCGGCCTAGGGGGCACGTTCGACGTGCTCGACGCCAGCGCCGAGCGTGAAGTCGCGGTCGGTGCCCTCGCATTCGCGCTCTCCCAGCCGGTGTTACGCGACATCGAGGTCGACCTTCCAACGGGCTTTTCTTTTGCGGTCGAGCCGCCGCGCTCATTGCGACTCGGTGACGAGCTTCGTCTGGCGACCATCGCGGCGACGAATCGCGCTGGCGAGCGCGGCGAGCTCGTGGTGCGGGGGCGACTCGGTGACGAAGACTTCGAGCAGCGCGTCGAGATCGTCGCGCAAGCGGGGCCTCATGGCTTCGCGTCTCGATCCGTCGCTCGTGCGCAGATCGACGCGCTCGAAGCGCGTGGCGGCAAAGGCGCGCTCGACGTCGTCGTCGACCTCTCCAAGACGTTCTTCGTGATGTCGCGCCAAACGTCGATGTTGGTGCTCGAGAACGACGCCATGTTTCGCTCCTTTGGCATCGAGCGTACCCGGGGTGGGCGGTCCGTCGCTGCGCCTGTGATGAGCCTCGACCTGCGCGTGCCGAGCGAGCCGACGAGGTCGCCGATGGCAGAGCTCGATCGTGCCAGTGAGGCTACGGGCTCGACGTGGGGTAGCTCGTTCGGGGATTCGGTCGGCTCGGGTGGCTTGGGGCTGAGCGGCATCGGTGAGGGCGGGGGCGGCGTCGGTTTGGGTGCCATCGGACTGGGCAACATCAGCACGCTCGGCAAGGGAGCTGGCACCGGCACTGGCACGGGTTTCGGCGCTGGGGAGGGCAGGCTCGGTGGTGCGCAGAAGAGCACGTCGCCTTCGGTTCGGATGGGCGCCACCAGCGTCTCGGGGCGACTGCCGCCCGAGGTCATCCAGCGCATCGTGCGCCAGAATTTCGGGCGCTTTCGTCTCTGCTACGAGAACGCGCTGCGACAGAATCCGAGCTTGAACGGTCGCGTCACGGTCAGCTTCGTCATCGGCACCAATGGCAGTGTGTCGGGTGCGAGCGGCAATGGCAGCGGGATCGGTGACAGCGTGATGGTCGCCTGCGTCGTGCGCGCTTTTCACGGTCTCTCTTTCCCACAACCAGAAGCCGGCGTGGTCAAGGTGACGTACCCGATCGTGTTTTCGCCCGACGGGTCGCAGCCAGCAGCGCCGCGCTCGCCGGTCCTAGCGATGTCGCCGCCACAGATCAGCGACGGCGATGACGGCTGGGTGAATCGCGGCGCCGAGGTCGTGACGCGCTTGGAAGCGGACGTCGCGCGCGACCCGTCGAAGCGGTCGGCACGCAGCGCGTTGGTGCGCGGCCTATTGGCGCGTGGTCGCTTCAGCGAGGCAGTCTCGCGCGCGACCGAATACGCCGCCATCGATCCCGATCGCAGCGAGCCGCTGGAGCTTTACGCACAAGCGCTCCTTGCCAGCGGTGAAATCGACAAAGCGCTGAGGGTCCTCGATAGCACCGCAGAGCTCGAGCAGGGCCGCAGCCAGACACATCGCCGCATCGCGCGCGCGTTCGAGGCTCGCGGCGACGAACGGCGCGCCTGCGCCCATTGGATCAGCGTGGCCGCGCTCGAGAAGAACGAAGCAGCTCTGCGCGAAGCGTGGCGTTGCCGGGCGCGTTCGGCGGGGGACACCGAAGCCGTGCTGGAAGAGATCGATGCATTCAGCCAGCGAATGGCGGCCCCCAGCAGCGCCTTGCTCGGCCTGATGCGTTCAATCAAGAGCGCCAACGTCGCGGCATACGAGTGGCCGGCTGCTTCGAGCGATGAAGTGCGCCTCAGCTTGGCGTGCGCCTCGGAGCGCGCCTCCTGCCCCGTGCTGGTCACGGTCGATGACAAGGGGCGCGTCAGCTCCGACCATATGCCGGACGCGGAAGCGCGCCGCTTTCAGAGCAGCTTCAACGGCGGCACCTATCGCGCATTACTGGTGGGCGGCGATGCCAACCAGGCGGTCACCGTGTCGCTGACCGTGCAGGGCCACGCTCGCAAGACCGAGCTACGCCGGGCTCAACGTGCGACCGCGCTCTTGGCTCGGGTCGAGCCCACCGGTTTCGGTTGGGGTGCCGGCTTCGGACGTAGCGGCAGGACGATGGTGTACTAACAGCTGCTAAGGCGCCGATACTTGCACGGGCGCGCGACGCCCTCACCCGGGCTTCCCATCGATCCGAGGCCTCGTGAGCAGCGGGGCGTACACGACGAGAAAGGTGGCGAAGGCGAACGACCAGAGTGCGCCGGCAAGCAACAGCGAGGAGAAGTAGTGCGCCGGGGCGATGAGCGGGAGCACGACTCGGGCGATGGCCGCGCACAGGATGGCGAGGAACGCCCAGCGCATCCCAGGCAGAGTCGCCAACGCGCGACCCGTGTGCCCGAGCGACACGCGAGCCATCATGCCGAGCGTCAACGAGCCAACGCCGCCGATCGTCAAGGCGTGGGTCGCAAGGGAGCTGGGAAGCGCTGGAACGAGCGCGGCCACCGCCCGCAGAACCAGGCCGATGACGACCCACGCGTATCCTGTGTGAAGAATCCACAGCATCGGCTCGCGCCTCGAGTGCCACGCGCCCCAATGAATTGCGCGCGCGGCGGCGAGCAGACCGACAACCCCTGCCAGCAAATTCGGTGCCCGCCAATCCGTGACAACGGCATCGGCTACGGTGACGACAGCCATGCCAATTACCGTGGCGACATCCAAGGATGGGTGCGACTTGATGCCCGCGGCGCCGGTCGTGTTCCGCGTGAACATTGGGAAGACCCGCCCTGAGATGACGAGAACGACCAGCACCACGACATCGAGCGCGACCGCTCGGGCTCGATGCGCCGACCCTGCTGGCAGCATTCCGAGGCCGTCCAGATGCATTGCGCCGTTCGCGAGAAACAGCACCGTCAGCACGCCGAGCAGAACGAAGTTCCGCCGGTTCTTGGTGGCGACCAAGGGCCGACCAATACTCACGAGTAGGGCAGGCAAGAACGCCAGGTCGACGGCCGCCGGGACTCCGCGTGGCAGGCTCGACCCGAGCAGCATGGCGACGCGCCCGATCACCCACAACCCGGCGAGACCGAGCAGAGGCGCGCCGACGAGAGTCTCACGTTGCGTCCAGTTGCCGACCGCGGTCAGCAAGAAGCCCGCAATCACCGCCACGCTGAAGCCGAAAATCATCTCGTGAGCGTGCCAGCTCATGGGGTCGAGATACGTGGTTGGCTTCGCCTGCTCGGCCAGTACGGCGAGCCAGAGGGGGATGATCAAGACCGCATACAATGCGGCGAGCGCAAAGAACGGCCGAAAGGCCTTCGCAGCGAAGGCAAGGTGGGGGCGCTGCGCTGACTCTCGGAGCCCGCCATGAGGCGCGAGAGATCGGCTCATCGCTCACGTCCTCCGATGCGACGGTCCGTCGTGGTACTTGGCGACAGGCACGTTTGGTTGTTCGCGTAGCAGGGCGACGACGGTCTCTGCTTCGTCGCCAGCAAGCGCGTCGCATGTGGCATACAGCCCCGACGAGCCTTCTTCGAGCGGATTGTGTCGTCCGAGCACCTCCCGTAGGGCCTCGACAATGGGGCGGGTCGGAGAGCGCACGAGGAGCTTCGCAATCTCGCCATGGTCAGCGCGCAGCGCTCCAGCGATCGGCAGCGCCGTTCCACCCCGTTTCTCGCGCGCGAAGGGCAGGAGGATCTTCTCTTCCATGGCGATGTGCCGAAGCAAGTCGTGTCGGAAGCGCGCGTATGCAAGTTGGTCGATCGGGTCTACGCGAGTGGCCGCTTCGAGCAAGGCATCGAGGCGAACGTGATCCTCGACCATGAAGCGCTCGATCGCGCCGACCGAATCGACGAAGGGAGACATGCCTCCGCAGAAGCAAGCCCCGGGCCGTCTATCTGCGCGGGAAAGGCGGGGCGCCGTTGCGCAGATCGTGCGCCGCCAGGCAATGCGTGCGTCGCGTCAGGGCACGGTGCTGAAAAAGGAGCCGACCCCGGGCTGGGGGGAGAAATGACAGCACCAAGGCCACCCAGCACCACAACGTCGACTCTTTTAGCACCCTGCTAGGACGACCGAAGAAACGCCCAGTTCGCCGTCTTCCTCGCGAGCGACGAGTTGTCCGATTGCACGGGCGGAGCATTCGTAGCCGACGGCGGCCTTCTGCCGCTCTGGACAATCTGTCAATCGTAGGGCGCCCTAGAATATTGAATCCTGCTCCTTGGTCCTCTCCGACGAACGGAGGGAACGAATGAGTGTACGTCTCGGGTGGGCGTGTGGAACAGCGTTGCTGTTGGTGCCTTGCGCGGCAGAAGCGGAAGAGCAGGAGGCGCCAACAGCCGTGGCGCCGACGGAAGAGAAGGAGAGCGAAAAAGATGCGAAACGGCCAGTCGATCACCATCGCTTGGTGCTCGGGATGGGGTACCCGCAAGCGCTCGCTGGCAGCGCCGGTGGCCTCGGTTCGATGGGACCGTACGGGAGCGCCGGCTATGAAGCACGTATCGCCGGTCCGGCGTGGTTCATGATCGCCGCGCACGGCGGTGTCAGCTCGTTCGAGTCGAGCGGGGTGCAGAGCACGACAACCTGGTCGATCGGCGGAACGACCGGCGTGAGATTGGAGGCGCCGGTCTTCGATTTTGTCGACGTGGGTGGCTATGGCGCGTTTCGCGGTGCGGCTTCGCGGGCACAGGATGCAAGCGCCCATTTCGTCGGAGCTGTGTTCGGCGTCGGGCTACACCTGCGCCCGACGCGGTTCTTCGGCGTGCGGCTCGGCCTAGAGGTTTTGAGCGCGGGCTATTCACACTCTGCCTACCTGCATCAGGTGGCCAGCGCCGCGTACGCAAACCTCACCGCATCACCGAGCCTAGAGCTGACCTTCTCGTTCTAGCTATTCGCCGAGATGTTTCGCGCGCACGTCGGGCGGGTGGTAGCGGCGCAACATCGCCATGCTTTCAGCCAGCGACGCGTCGTAGTTGAGCACGTTGCCCTTGGGGGTGGCGTACTCCAGAAACAGATTGTCGTCGCGCGAGATGATCGGGCCGTCATTGGCGGCAGCGACGTCGCGCGTCAGGCGCTCGAGGTCGTCGTCGCTCAGCAAAAGCTCGTCGAACAGGCTCTCGAGCGAGCGGTCATCGAGCGTCTCGCGAATGGCCGGAATGGCGTCTCGCTCGGCGAGCGTGGCTCGCGACGCCATCAATGGCTGTTCGCTGGCTACCAAGATGCCCTGCGCGCCTCCTTCGAACAGCGCCACATGTGCGAACTCGGCCTGCAGGGTGCGCACGATGACGGCAAGCTCCCTCGGGCGGATATGGTGCAGCTGCACCCATTGCTGCAGGACGCCGCCGGGGGCCAGACGGCTCTTCGCCAAGCGATAGAACTCGGTCGAGTACAGGTTGCTGGCGCCTGCAAACCAGACGCTGGTCAGCTCGATCGTGATCAAATCATACGGCTCTGTTCCGACCAGCAGCACGTTGCGGCCATCGTTCAAATGCAACTCCACGCGCGGGTCGCCGAGGCTGTGCCGATTCGGGCCCGAGAAGTGAGCGCCTGCGGCTTCGACGATGGCGGGAGAGATCTCTGCCACATCGATATGCTCGAACGGGTATGCCGTCACGGTGCCGAGGGTGGTGCCGGTGCCGAGCCCGATCACCAGCGCCCGCTTCTCTTGCTTCAGAAATAGCGACGGAAAGTGCGCGAAACGGCGCTGTGCAGCCATTTCGGCGCCGTCATCGCCCTGAAATTTGCCATTGGTATAGAGCGTGAGCAGCCCTGCTCGCTTCACCACCGTGGTGACGCCGCCGTGGACGTCTTCACGCACGAACAGGATGTCGTCGGGCGGAGGGCCGTGGGTGAAATACACGTTGGCGCCATTGGTGAGCCGGGCGAGGTCCCAGCGGGGCCCGAGCACGCCGATGAAGACAGCGAGGCCCGCGAGCGCGACGACGATGCGGGTCGATCGTTCGGCGCGCGGCAAGTTGCGCGTTGCCACCAATGCGAGCGCGGCGAAGCCGATGGCGACGGCGACGAGCGTGCGTTGGGAGCCGAGCAGAGGCAGCACGACGTAGCCCGTCAAGATCGAGCCGAAGATGATGCCGAGCGTGTTGGCGACGGCGAGCTTGCCGACGTCACGTGCGACCGAGGCCCGCTGTGCGATGCGTCCGAGCAATAGGGGAAACGTGGTGCCCATGAACGCAGTCGGGATCGCAAGAATGGCGAAAGCAGCGAGCGCGCGGCAGATCTCGCGACCGCCCCAGCTGTGAACGACTTTGCCTGCGGCCGAAAAAAATCGCGGCAGCTGGTCCCACAGCGGAATGGTCAACGCCAGGAACAACGCGCTGAGCGCGAGCCCGCGTGCCAGGCCAACGTCCGAGCCCGAGCGCCCGGCGATCGCAGGCGCTCGCGCCGCGCCGATGCCGAGGCAGACCAAGAAGACGGCGAGCATCAGGCCGAAAGCGTACGCGCTGTTGCCGATCAGCAGGGTGAGCAGGTGCGTCTCGACGACCTCCGTAGCGAACACCAAGAAGCCCGAGGCGAAGGCGTACACGAAAAAATCGGCCGGAATCGGGCCGTCTTTCTGGCTCTTGGGCGCGCCCTCGCTTGGGCTGACGCTGTCGGTGTAGGGCGACGCTCGCTCCACTTTGCGGCCGAGGGCGATGGCGCCGAGACCAATCGCGACATTGACCACCGCGGCTGCGCGCATCGTGCCGCTGATGCCGAGCGCCGGCAAAACTAGGTAAGCAGAGAGCAACGAGCCGAGCGCACCCCCGATCGTGTTGATTGCGTAGAGGCGTGGCAGTCGCGCTCCGCCTTGGCCGCCGGCAGCCACGATCTTGGAGAGCAACGGCAGCGTGGCGCCCATACACGCGGTGGGAATCAAGATGGCGGTGAAGGTGAGTGAGCCGCGCAGCGCCGTGACCCACGCGAGTGAGCTCGACGCGCGTGCAAGCGCGACATACGCCTCACCCAAGCCAGCGAATACCCACGGCGTGGTCGCGCAGATCACGCCGACCATCAGCTCGGCCACGCCGTACGCTGCGAGCGGTCGCTTCACGCGCGAGGCGAGCCGCCCGCCGAGGTAAGCACCGAGCGCGAGCCCCGCCATGAAGGCGCTCAGCACGGTGCTGATGGCGTATGCGGTGGCTCCGAAGATGGTGGCGAGCACCTTGGCGAACGCGACTTCGTAAAGCAGCCCAGTTGCCCCTGAGAGCAGGAACATCAGCGAGACGATTGTTTGGCGCGAGCGCAAGGCGCGGGACCCTACCAGACCCGCTTCAGGGATGGAGCATCGACAGACGCTCGCGTGCGCCCTTGATTCCGAAGAGGGCGTCCTCGTGCGGAGGAAGGATCGCGCCGAGGAATGCCCTGGACAGCAGGCAAGCTAACGAGAGGCTCTGGCGATCGCAGAGCGACGTCTCGATCTGGATCAATTTGCGCGCGCGCTTCACCATCGAGTCCATGCCTGCGCCGCCCATGACGCCCGCGACACGCAGCGCCTCCGCCGTGAGCAGCGCGGCTCGCTCGACTGGCATCAGTCGCACGACGAGCGCTGTCTCATAAAGCTCAGGCACGCGGAGGCGCAAAATGCCCCGGTCGGCGCTGGGCTTCGCGCCTTTAGAAAAGTCCTTCTTCGGTTCGATCTGGAGGGTGCCACCGAACAGCTCGCTCGCGGCATGCCCCAGCAGGTGTTCGTCCAGCCGAGCGCCGGTATCCGCGGAGAACAGTGACCACGTCTCGCGTCGTGCGAGCGGAAGGACCGGGTCGAGCGCCCAGCCGGAGGAGTCGAAGCGCATGTCGAGCGCTGCTGCGAGCATCGCAAAGGCCTGTACCATCGCTGCCGTGACGCTACATCGCGACTCGAATCAGCCTCCCGCGACTGCCGATCCGAAGGCGCTGCTTCGCCTCGCCATCGAGCGAAACAGCAGCGCCCCTCTCGGCCCTTTGCTGACCGCGCGAGGTTTGGGCGCCTATCGAGGATATGCCGAGATCCTCGAGCACGTGCAGCACCTCGCGAACGCCGGCTATCGCTTGGAGGTGCTGGGTAAGAGCGTAGAAGGTGAGCCTATCTTCGCGCTCTCGCTGGGCCCGGAGAGCCGCGGTACCCTGGTGCGCACCACCGTGACGTTGAGCGGGCTTCACCCCAACGAATGGATCGGCATCGAGGCCCATCTCGCTACGCTCGATCTGTTGTCCGGCTCGCCGTGGGTCGAGCGCTCGCTCGTCGCGATCGTGGTCGCAAACCCGGACGGAATGCGGCGCGTCGAGAAGAACCTGCGATTCGGGCGCCGGCGCTTCATCCGTCACAACGCGCGCGGCGTCGATCTCAACCGTAACTTCGACGAACGTTGGGGTCGGCTCGGTTTCGCGCAGCGCCTCTTGGGTGGCCTCTTTCATCCAGGGGGGGGACCGGCAAGCGAGCCGGAGATCGAAGCCGTCGCGAACCGTCTGGCCCGCTGTCGCGTCGACCGCGCGCTCTCGCTCCACAGCTATGGGGGCGCCGTTTTGTATCCATCGGCAGCGAGCACGACTGCGATTCACGACGAGGCCGAACATCTCGAATGGGCGCTTCGGATCGCGCATGCGATCGATCCGAAGCGACCTTACAAGGCGCAGGCTTGCGCAAAGTGGGCGTGGGGAATGGTCGCAGGCGGGCTCGAGCTCGACTGGTTCCACGCGCGTCACGGAGCGCTGTCGCTCCTGATCGAGTGCTCGCGCGGCGGGGTGGGGCCGTTCCCGAATCGACTGCTCGAGCCCTTCGCATGGTTCAATCCGCCGAGCCTTGCGCGCGAGAAGTACGCCATCTCCACCGCCCTCTTGCCTTTCGTCAAAGGGCTCGAGTGATGGATCAGAGGCTCGAGCTGCCGTTCGCGACGCTGCTTTGGCAACCTCGTCCGCTCTCCTGGCTGGTGACGGTCGTGTGCAAAGCGACCTTCAGCCTCGCTCCAGGTGAGCTCTCGCTGGCACCGCTCCAGATCCCGGTCACCCGAGACGACACCTTCTGGGACGACGATTTTGCGCGCAGCCTGGCGACCGCGTCCGATTTGGTGCCATCCAAGCCGAAGGCAGACGTCGTTCTGGTCGGCTCTGCGTTCGCCTTGCATGGCGCACCAGTACGCACGCTCATCGCTCGCCTGACGTTCGGCTCGATCGACAAGTCGGTGGAGATCGTCACCGACCGTTCGGTTGGGCCAGACGGGACCGTGTATCAGGGCCCGCGCTTCGCTCGCATGCCGCTCGTCTATGAACGAGCGGCTGGTGGTGCGAATACCTCCAATCCTGCCGGCGTGCGTCGCGAGAGTCGCGATGCGTACGGCCGCGCGCCGCTGCCGAACATCACGGCGGTCGGCAAGGGCGACGAGATGAGCGCGGCGATCGAGCCGATCGGCTTCGGGCCGATTGCTCCGAGTTGGCCAGAACGGCAACAAAAGCTCGGCAAATATGGCTCGATCTTCGGCAGTCGCGGATGGAAGAACGAGCCGCTGCCCGACGGCATCGATCACGCATACTTCAACGTCGCGCCAGCGGATCAGCAGGTCGACACCATCCCCGAAGACGGTGTTCTTTTGCTCGAGGGTTTCTCGCGCGAGCACGCCTCGCTGAAGGCGACCTTGCCCGGCATCCGTCCGCTCGCGATCGTCGAGCGCGGCGGCAAGCCGGAGCGCCCTGCGATGCGAGCGGACACGCTGTGGATCGACACGGATCAAGCGTTCGTCACGGTCGTGTGGCGCGGCCACGTCCAGCTCGAGTCCCAGCACGAAATGGTGCGCGTGACGGTGCACGCCGAAAAGCCGCGCCAGAGCTGGCAGACGGCGCTTGCGCCTGCTGTGCACTCAGCCAGCCACCTCGACGCGCTGGCCAACCTCGAGACTGCCAGTACCGAAGACGTCCCACGTGCGGTGCCAAAGGCGCGCGCAGGTACGTTCATCGGCAGCAGCGCGCAGCCGACACCCGCTGCGTTGCCGTTTCAGAACATCGCACGCGCCTCTGAACGCCAAGGCTCGCGCGCGGCGCTGCCCTTCGCCGCCCCGGCGGCGGACGCCGTAGCAGCCTCCGGTGCTGCGCTGAGCAGCGTGACCCCGTTCGCGCCCATGCCCGCTGTCACGCCTGCGGTAGTGGCTGCGCAAAGAGTCGCTCCGCCATCTTTCGGTGTCGCGCCCGTCGCGCCGCGCTTCGTCAGCTCGGAGGTTTGGTCGTCGGCAGCGACGCCGAGCCTGCCCCCGGCGATTGCCCGGCCTGTGGGCGCTGTCAGCGCGTCGAACGCCGCGGCAGATCCGTCGGCTCGCGCTGCCGCATCACGAGCGCCGCGGCGAATCGAAGGCGATGTGCTCGATCTGCTCTGGTGCGACCCGGCCGCCGCGACGCGGGTGCGCCGCAAGCCGGAGTGGAAGGGCGTGCTCGCCACGCTTTCGGCGGGCACCTTCGATCTGGAGCTGGATGCCGGGAATGGATCCGGCGATCCGGACGAGATCGAAGCGCAACGGGAGATCAATCACGTGCTCTCGCGAGGCCTTGCATGCGCGAGTGACGCCGTCGATCACGCGCTCTACGACGCCGTGCGTCCGGACGGCCGCTTCGTTCCGACGCTCATGTTGCTGAACGGCGAGCTCCACTTCGAGTTCGACGAAGTCGAGACGCTGAAGGCGACGATCGCCGCCGCGACCCCGTTCGCGAACGCCGACGACGAGCTGAAGAAGAGCATCGATGCCGCGCAGCAGTTCCTGTCGACGCCCGGTGTCGTCGCGGCGCCCGAGGTGTCCAGCGGCATGGCCAAGCGCGTGCGCGATGCGTTTCGCTCGACGAAGCGCGTCGTGGTCGACACCTACCTCGACGATCAAACCGAGCGAGTGTTGCTCGAACGCCGGGCATTTCGGACGCTGCCCATCTTCGGCGCGGCGCACTTGCGCTGCATGTTCCACTTCCCTTCGACCGAAGTCGGCATCCCGACGTACCTGCCGGAGCCGCTGAGGAAGAAGCTTCCGTTGTTTCGCCGCGTTCGCGCGCGCATGTTGGCCGAGGCGCACTTTCGAGCCGACCAGTACGAGACACACCCGGCCGCGTTGAAGCCGGTGGCCATTGCCCGAATCGTGCGCTGAGCTCAGCGAACGATGCGCAGCTGCCTGTCGATCCGCGCGAGGAAAATCGAGTACGGCACGGCGGAGCCGTCGCCCGGGTCACGCAGCTTGAAGCTCGTGGACCAGTCTTTGTCGACGCACTGAAGCAGCTTGTCGCCTGCCACTAGCCGAAAGTCGTGATGAGCCGGGTCGCGCGGCATCACTGGCTCTGGCTTGTCGCGATAGTGATCGAACATCGTTGCTAGATCGCCTCGAAGGTAGGCCTCGGTCACGGCGGGAAACGCTCGTAATACATCCTTGATCTGCAGCTCGGTGAGCGCCCAAAAGCGGTCTGCGCTGAACGTCTTGATGGCCGCATCGACCTCGTCCAACACTGCGCGCGCTTCTGCGATCAGCGCGTCGCTCATCACCAGCGCTGGCGCGTCTTGCCATGACCAACGGCCGTACGCCTCACCCATCTCGACCTGGCGCGCGGTCGACTGCGGGAACACCTGTTTGTCGAGCGAGATGTCGTCCCAACGAAAGAACACTTCGCCGAGGATCTCGCCCTCTTCAGGCAGGCCCGAGGCGCCATCGCGAAAGCGGACCAGCCGCGCGATGGCCGACATCTTCTCGAACGGGAGCTCTCGCTTCTCGGTACGCGCGACGGAGGGCGTGGACCCTGGTTCGATCAAGAGCTCGAGCATGTTGGTGCCCGGTATCAAGAGCTGCGCGACCGCGACGTTCTCGATCGGGATGCGTGCGGGCGACCACACGATACGCGAGGCCGGGACGCCGTTGATGGAGAGCTCCGCCGTGCAATGCGAGACCTCCAGCTGTGCGTGAATGATCGAGCCCGGGTCAGCCATTCGAGGCGCGGAGTGTCACTTGAACGTGTGGATATCGCAACCGTCGAGGAGGACGACGTTTTCGACTTTCTTGTCCCACCACCAGGGCACCTTGATCCAGCCGGAAACAGTGACTGGCTTCGCACGCAGCGTGCCGGTCAGCGCAAACTGCGGTTTTACGACGTCGACCGTGATCTTGCCGTCCTTGAACTCGAAGCCGTTGGCGATGGAGAGCTCTGCCCCAGCGAGCGTCTTGCCCATCAAGCTCACGTAACCGACGATCTTGAGCTCGTTGGTCGATTTGGCTTCGAGGCCGATCTCTTTGACCGGATTGGTCAACATGTTGAGGCTGAGCTCGAGGTCGATCTTCACGAGCACGGAGACGGAGCCTTCGACCTTCAGCACCAGGCCGGAGTCGAGCACCATCGCCTCGAGCCCGAACGAGAGGCCGAGCTTCAGGTTGATCAGCTCGATCTCGAGCTTGCCTTCGCAGATGTAGTTGATCGGGTAGTAGCGACCGTCGGCAGTGAGCGCCTCCGTCCTCGGGCCGAACTCGAGCACGATCGAGCCGGCCAGCGCCGAGATCTCGAAGGTCGCCTTCCAGCCGATCTGTGGCGCCTTCTTGAACAGCTCCTCGATCTTCGCGATGGTCGTCGCGAACATCTCGACTGATGTTTTGATCTTCTCGAAGGTTGCCTTGAGCGGTAGCTCTGCGCCATTGCGGGAAACCGAGATGTCGAAGCCGGTCGCGTTCTTCAGGCGCTCGGTGACCAGCTCGCGATGGGTCTTGGTGCCGTAGACGGCACCTTCTTTCATGTAACCGTGCGTCTTGGAGCCGTCGCGGTCGGTGTATTTCGACTCGCTCTCGATCTTCTTGATCGCGCCGTAGGTGGTGCTCGTCTGGCTGAAGCTCGAGCCTTGCTCACGGCCGAGCTGCTCGCGCTCGACCTTGCGCTCGATGACGCCGTTGTCCCGCGTGGTGACCGCCGTCGACGACTTGTTGCTGTTGTGTCCGAAGCGACCCTCCTGAGAGACGGAGCGCTCGACGTCACCGGTGACCAGCTCGCGCGTGGTCTTTCGCTCCCGCTTGAACTCCGAAAGCGCGGGAATCTTGATGCCCACCGTCCACACGTCTTTGCGGAAGATGCGGACCAACCCGCGCAGATCGTGGTTGAGCGGCTTCGGCGCTTCTTTCGGTCGCTTGCCGCAACCTTCAGCGACGATCTCGATCTCCTTCGGGTACAGGGCGGCGAAGATGGATCCGATGAAGTCGAAGATGAACATCGCACCGACGCCGCCTTCGCCCTCGGGTGCGCCGTCTGGGTCGACTGCAGCCCACATGTCGTCGAGCAAAGGGAAGCGCACGGCCGCGAACTCCTGCGGCACCAGGGCGTTCTCGGCCTGGTCGACCTTGACGCTGGTCATCTCCGGCACGGCTTTGTCTTTGCCGCTGAGCGCCTTCATCACGAGCTTGCCGTGGATCTGCGGCTCGCAGTGCAGCCCATAGAACTTCGCGTTGGCGGTGATCTTCGCCTTGTTCTTGGCAAATTTCTTTCCGTCGCCGCTGACGAGCTCTTTCATGGCCGCTTTGAAGGCTTTCGCTTCGACCTCGCGTGTCTGCGGAAAGTCGGCGAATGCTTCGATCACGAAGTCGTAACGCGCGAGCAGCTCGTTCGCGCGATCGCCGAGCTTCGGGTAGTTTCGGACGATCTGGTAGTTGCGGCCGACTCTCGCCGTCTTGAGGGGCTTGCGCTTGATGACATTGGTCTCCAGCTCGCGAACGCTGGCCTTGCCCTCGCTCTCGCCCTTTGCGGGGCGATCGATGAACTCGACCTTCACCTTCAGGAGATCGGGGTCACACGGCTTCTGTGCCGCGAACGGGCAACACGTCTTGCCGCTGTTGATCTGTTGTTGGTTTACGACTGCGGGCCCATCAGCCATGAATCAAGCCTCCTCGACGGGCATACGGAATTCATCGACGACGAGCAGCGCGTCGATCGAGAGCGAGCGCTCGTGACAGGCGTCGATCAAGCGCCTGACTTTGCCTGCTGGCGCCACCTTGCGCGAAAGCGCGTCACGCACCCACTCTTCGCGCTCGTCTGCGTCGACGCCGAGCAAGAGCGACAGCAGCATGAGTTGGGCTGCCGCCGGCTCCATGATCACGCCGTACTTTTCGCACAGCGCGAGCGCGCGCCTCACCCAGCTCGCCAGCGCTGCGCGGTTCTGCTCCGGCGCGCGGTCGGGAAATGTCTCCCAGATGTAGTCGACCATCAGGTTGTGGAAGCGCTCTCGCGCGCGATTCGCGAAATGCTCCATCTGCTCGGGTCGAATCCTCAGCATTTCAGGAGGCCTCAGACGAAGGCGGGCGAAGCACCAGCGGCGAGCCGTCTTCCGACTCGAGCACCATGCGAACCATCCCATGGAGCAGCTCGGCGCGTTGGCGCATCGTCGCAACCGAATGAAACTCGCGCATCACGCGCGGATCGTAAAAACGGAAGTACATGCGTTCGCTCTTCGCGTCGTCGAGCACCACCAAGAAGCGCCGCAGCTGGCGCCGCACCTCTTTGGGATGTTCGGTGGAGCGGAAGAAGACGCCCCAGGCATCGCCCCAGCCGCCCAGTAGCAGTCTGTCGAGCAGCTTCGAGCCTCTCTCGAAGCGAACGAGATAGGGCGCAACGTCGTCCAGCAAGCGGCCCTCTTGGCCCTCGTACAGCGTTTTGTGATCGTCGATGGATTCTTGCAAGAGCCACAGCACGCGCTCGGCGCGGGCTGCGTCGAACGCCGCGTAGAGGGCGCCATCGATTTCGCCGAGCTCTTTGCGAGCTGCGGCGACCAGCGAAAGTCGCGCTTCACTCGGGGGTGCTTCTGTGGGTTCGGTGAAGTCCTCCAAGAACAATCGAAACGTGGTGGCGCCGGCGACGAGGAAGCCCCCATAACCGATGTCGCCTCGCGCGCTGCGCTCGCCATTGATGAAGGTGCCGCTCGCGCTCTCCAAGTCGCGCACGATTGCGCGCGCACCGCTGAACCAGATTGAAAAGTGGATGCCATTGAGCTTGGGGTCGTCCACCACCACGTCTGCGCGGTCGGTGCGACCGAAGGTGAGCTGCTCGCCAGGGTTCAGCGCGATCTTTCGGAACGAATGAGGTCCCCACATGATCTGCAGGATGCCGCGCCGTGTGGGCAGGGCAGGCCGCTGAGCCCCTTGCGTCGACGTCGCCTCGTTCACGACCATTTCTTCAACATGAGGGTCTTGCGCTTCTCGGAGGTCAGCACGTTCTTCACGAACAAGCCGAGGTCGAAGTCCTCCTCTTCGGCCATCGTGAAGTCGAACTCCATCGGTGGGTTTATCGGGCTCGGATAGGACAAGCGCAATGCCTGCTCGCCGCCCTGCTGCACGCGCAGGGTGCGCAGCTCTTCGCCGGCGTGCTCGACCTTCGCGTCAGCGAGCGCGACGCGGGCGGCCTCGGTGACCAGCATCAGCTTGCCACCCTCGGCGCAAAAGCTGACCTCGGCGTCGCCGAGGCGCATGAAGTAGCCCTTCTCTTTCGGCTCGCTCGGCGCCTCCACCAGGCGTGTGAGCGCGCCTGTGTCCGTGTCGAGCTCGCCCCAGCGACCTCGCGACAAGAAGTCTCGCACCGAGAGCTTCATCAGCCGGCGCCTCCAGCCAAAATCTCGCCGGCTTTCTCGACGACCTTCTCGCTGACCTCGCCCTTGACGTAGTCGATGATGGGGCCGAGCAGGCTCTTCGTCTCTTCGTTTTCGATGAGCTTTCCGACGGCTTGATCGACGACCTCCCCCGACAGCTCGCCGAGCTTGTCTGGAAGCGTGTTGGTCGCGGCGGCGCGGATGAGCTCTCGCGCGCGCGGGTCTTCGATCACCTGCTCGCTCAGCTGGTCGACGAGGGTGCCTGTCAGCTCCTCTTTGAAGTTGCCACTGGCTGCGGACTCGATGAGGTCACGCGCAGTCTTGCCCTTCTCGCTCATCAGCCACTCGACGCGCGGGCCGAGCGCGTCGCCGAATTTCTCCTTGTTGCGCTCGTACACGAAAGCGACGAGGTCACCGTTGCTCTCGAGCTCCGTGCCGTAGTGCTCGGCGATTGCCTCTCGCGAAGCGACAGCCCAGTTGGCGACGGATTGTGCACCTTCGCCGCGCGCGAGCGCCTGCTCTGCCACCGGCTTGATGGTCTTGATCAAGTGTACGAGCGCGGCCCGCTTCTCTGGCGGCAACACCTCGTCCACCTTCTTCTTGATGGCTGCGATGATCGCCTTGCCCTTGTCGGTCAGCGATTCGGCCGAGTCCGCGGGAGGCGTGTTGGGGGCGGGGGGCTCTTTCAGCTCCGCCGCCTCTTGCGCCTTCTTCAGCTTCTCGCACTCTTCGCAAAAGGGCGCGCCTGTCTTGGCTGCCCCCGACAGCGTCGCGCCTTGACCGGCTTGCCCGATGATCACGGTCGGGCAGCCGGTGACCAGCACGCCCCCGTGGACAGTGGGGTCGCCCATGCGCGCCGCCATCTTGTTGTTCACCAGTACGGTGGGCGAGCCCATGGCGACCTTGTCGGTCGCCGGCACGCAAATCAAGGTGTCGCCGACGCGACCCTGGGGCTGGAAGCCGACGATCACGTTGGGGCTGCCGGAGATCTCGGGGCCACCGACGTGCGGGACCGGCCCGGGGTTCACCATCGGGCACGTGTGCATGTCGCTGATGCGGGCTGCAGGCGGCATGATCAGTCCTTGATGTCCTCGGAGTTGTCCAAGGGCCGCGCCTCTTCAGCATCTTTGGGCGCAGTCGGCGAGGAGCCGGAGCCGCTGCCTGCCGAGCCACCGCTGTTGATCTTCACCATGATGCCGACGATGTCGATGCCGCCGGGATGGATCTTCAGAAAGCCGCCAGCGGCCTTGATTGTGAGCTCCGAGCCGGCCTCGATGACGACCTTGGTGCCGGCTTTCAGGTGGATCTCTTTGCCCGCTTCGAGGGCGTGCTTGTTACCGACCTTTTCTTGTTGGTCGGAGCCCACGCTCAATGAAGTGGACTTGTCGATCTTCTGCATCCGGTCGCCTTCGACGTGCAGATGGTCGTCGACCTTGACAAGCTCCTTTTTGATCTTCTTGACGATCAAATGCTGGTTCTCGAGCACCGTGCCCCAGTGGTGCTTCTCGATGCGGTGCACGGTGTTGCGCTGCACGAGATGGTGCTCGTCGCGCTGCGCGCGGATGTAGATGAGCTCCTTGTTCTGCTTGTCTTCCAGCTGAATCTCGTTGTAGCCCCCGTTGGTGGGCGAGGTGTTCGTCTTCCACCCGCTGATCGTCTTGCGCTCGGGCAGTTTGTAGGGGACCGGATTGAGTGCGTTGTATGCGCGGCCGCTGATGATCGGATCGTCCGGGTCGCCATCGAGGAAGCTGACCAGCACCTCTTGGCCGATACGCGGGATGTTCACCATGCCGAAGCCGACGCCGCTCCAGCCTTGGCTGACGCGCATCCAGATCGAGCTACCGTCGTTCATCTTTCCCTCGCGATCCCAGGGAAACTGCACACGGACGCGGCCGAGCTCATCGACGTGAATCTCTTGGTTGGGCGGGCCGACCACGGTCGCGCTCTGCATGCCGATGACCTTCGGCTTCTCCGTATGTTGGGCCGGGCGCAGCGGCTCTGCTCTGAACACGGCGCGCACATGCATGTCCCACTTGCCGTCATGAGTGCCGCTCATCTTGAAGCCGTGGACCATCAGCGGCTCCACCAACGAGTCGTGCGGGTGGTTCTCGACTTGGAAGTGAGTGCCCGGTGCGAGGTCGATCACGTTCGTCTCGAGCTCGACGACACGTTTTCCGACGCGCTCGCCATCGAGACCGAACTGCGCGTAGCGCTTGCCGAGACCCGGGTCGTGTCGATACGCGCCTTTGTCGTCTGCCGTCGGTGTGTCGCCGCCTGCCTTGCCCTCCGAGAGAAAGCCGCCCGGCGTGTAGACGTATTGCTCGTAGACGTTCTCGGGCGCGGGGGCCTTGCCTGCCTCACCGAACATTCGCTGCGCGGGGTGGCGCATGTCGTAGTCGACCAGCTGGCGAGCGCCAGGCCGGACGTCGTGCGAGAGGCGCAGCTTGGTGACGAACTCGCGTTGCGCGGCCTCGGTCGGGTTGTCTTCGTAGGTGATGGCAGCGTGCTCACGAACTGGCGCGGTGGTCAGCTTGTCCGAGAGCACGAGCTCGGTACTGCCTTCGGTGTCCGCCAGCACGAACGAGATACCAGCCTCTTCGAGCAGGCGACAGAAGAAGTTGAAGTCGGTTTCGCCGTACTGAGATTTGTATTCGAGCTTCGGATAGTCGCCGCGATCGATCTCCCACTTGGGCTGGATGTTCCATTCCGGGAGCAGCTTGTCGATGATGTCGGGAATGGACAGCCGCTGATAGATGCGGTGGTTCTTGCGATGCCCGAGCAGCCACAGATTTGGCAGCAGCCGCAGTTTGTAGGTCGACCTGACTTGGGTGCCGTCGCGACCCGGCTGCATGCCCTGCACTTGCTCGATGTAGCTGCACACACCCGCCCAAGCGCGTTTGCCGCCTTTCGCGAGGGAGTAGCCGGTCGTCACGTTGAAGCTCGCGCCTTGCCCCACGATGGATTCGAGATCGAGGCTGTGCTCGTCGGCGATCGCGAGAATCTCTACGCCGAACAGGCCAGAGATCGACTCGTGCACCGTGAAGCGTCGAATATCGAATGGGGATCCTATGGCGGTGGTCAGGTCCAACGTCGGCATGCGTGCCCTCCGGATGGTTCAGTCAGGATGTTACGCGCGCGGACCAGTCGCCTCGCGGTTATTTGGGCCTGGACGTAGCTCTGTCCTGCGCAAACGTGACCAAAAGAGCGAGGAAGGATCAGGCGCGCGGGATACGCAAAACCATCAACACGTCGTCGATGACGGTTCCGTCAGGCATCACGAAAGCCTCGGTCAACTTGCCGATCTCGACAAACCCGAGGCGGGTGTAGAGCTTTCGCGCACGCTGGTTGTGAGCGAACACCTTCAGGTCGATGTGGCTCAGCGCAGTCTCGGCCCGCGCCCACGCGATGGCGGCAGTCACCAATCGCGCACCGAGGCCGCGTGCGCGAAATGGTGCTTCCAGCCCGACTGACAGCTCGGCCCGATGCTGGCTCGCAGGAATGGTCGGACCGCGCAGCTCGACGTGGCCGACAACGTTGCTGCTCGAACCCGGCAAAAGTCCGAAGTTGACCGTGCGGTGTAAGAGCCACGCGCGACCCCAGCCCGGCTCGCCGACCGGGGCTGACCAGCGTCGTTCGCACGCCTGCGCGACGTCGTCGCGCTCGACCCCCCAAATGGGCGCATAGTGAGGCTCGCCGTTTTTGCCGGAGTCCCGCAAATGACGAACGATGTGGGAAGCGTAGTCGCGCGCGTCCGCGGGGCGCGCCGGCCGCAGGCTTTCTTCGTCGTCGCTCACCCGTGGCAGCATAACGCGCCCGAGGAGGGCGTTCGTGCGGATGCTGGGCTATTCTAGTCGGCATGTTTCCCCGTACGGCTGTCGCGACTTTCGAAGCTCGCCGCCGCTCGCTCCAAGGGCGCCTCTCGAGCGTGGTGGCGCTCTTTCACGCCGGGCAGGCGAGCCCAAGGAACTACACCGCCAACATTTATCCGTTTCGAGCGTCGAGCCACTTTCTGTACCTGGTAGGCAAGCCGCTAGAAGGCGCCGTGCTCGTACTCGACGCCGAGCGCTCGACGCTATTCGCGGAGGAGCCTGACGCCGACGACGCGTTATGGCACGGCGCCCGCCCGAGCCTCGCGGAGCTTCAGCGCGAGACAGGCTGTGACGAGGTGTTGCCGCTCTCGTCGCTCGGGGCCTTCGCCTCACCGCTGCGGGCGCGCCTCGGCGCCCTGTTGCCACAAGATGCCGCCAGCGTCGCGCGCGTCTCAGCACTCGTAGGCCGTGCCTTCGTGGCTGGCGGCAGCGCCAAGCTCGCCGACGAGCGCGACGTAATCGTCGCCGACGCGATGATCGAACAACGCCTCACGCACGACGCTGCCGCGCAGGCCCAGCTCCGCGCGGCGGCCAAAGCATCGGCCGAGGCCCACATGGCAGGCATGCGCGCGACGCGCTCGGCGAAGACCGAACAAGAGGTATGCGCCGCGATCGTCAACGAGCTTCGTCGCCGCGGCATGTGCGACGCGTACAGCCCCATCGTCACCGTGCATGGCGAGATCCTCCATTCTCACCGCCACGACGGCGCCCTCAGTGACGGTGATCTGTTGCTGTGTGATGTCGGCGGTGAGAGCCCCGAAGGCTGGGCCAGCGACATCACGCGCACCTGGCCGGTGAGCGGGCGCTTCTCGCCAACCCAGCGAGCCCTCTACAACATCGTGCTCGACGCGCAGCTTCGCGCGATCGACAAGGTGCGCCCAGCCGTGCGCTACCGAGACGTCCATGAGACGGCCAAGCGCGCCATCGTCGAAGGCCTCTGCCACGAGCGCATATTGCGCGGCGACGTCGACGGGCTGTTGGCGCGCGGAGCGGCCAACCTGTTCTTCCCGCACGGCGTGGGCCACCTGATCGGCCTCGACGTCCACGACATGGAAGACCTGGGCGACCGCGCCGGCTACGCACCTGGCCGTACGCGTAGCGAGCGATTCGGCGATCGCTATCTACGGCTCGATCGTGATCTCGCCCCCGGCATGGGCGTCACCGTCGAGCCGGGTCTCTACAACGTGCCGGCCATCCTCGCCGACGAGAAGCTCACTGGGCCGCTGGGCGGCGATCTCGATCGAGAACGGCTCGCCACTTTCAGTGACGTGCGCGGCATCCGCATCGAAGACGACGTGCTCTGCACCACCGGCGACCCCGAAGTGTTGAGCTCGGCCGTTCCGAAGCGGGCCGACCTGGTCGAGGCGCTGCTCGGATAGCAGCGCTACAAAACGTAGCGGCCGCCCCGCAAGAGCGCGGCGCCGTCGACGTCGAGATCGCCGGAGCTACCCGCGACCGCGAGGCTCGTCCTGGAGCTCCAGGTAGCGCCTGTGATGCCTTGGTTCGTAAACCCGAACACGAGCTGCAGCCCGGGGGCGCACGCATCGACCATCACTTCGCCGATGGGGTGCATGATGCCGGGGTTGGCGCCCACCACCAGGTGTCCCACTCGGTTTGCATGCTCCTCGCTGCCGATGAGTGCTTTCACTTCGCCCTCGACTACCAAGTCTGGGCACGACACCGTTTGGACGACGCCGTGCGCGATAGTGAACGTGATCGGCTGCGTGCGCAGATCGCCGCTACCACGGAAGGCGACGTTGCTGCTGCCGTTCGCCACGAACACGCCGTCCACTTCTTCTGCCAGCGCATTGAGCTGACCGCCGGGTAGATTGCTGAACTTGCCTGGACGAATCAGCTGCCCACGCTCTGCCCAGCGAGTAGTGGTCGGTATCTTGATCTCGAGCTTCGTGCCGGCTGGCGTCTGGTAGCTGAGGCGCTGGGCGCCTGCCAGTCTGCGACCCACCGCTTGCAACATGTCCGAGACGCGCGACGCATCGACAGCGAACCCCTCGATGAAGCCGCGCTCGGAGAAGCCGACCATATGGGCATGGCGGACCATCAAGCGTACGGTGGCCTCGACGAAGGCGCGACGTAGCGGCTGCGAGTGCTCGGTGCCGACGAGCAACACCGATGCCTCCACGCCGACCAGCAGCGCCGAAACGAAATCGACGAGGTGGTCATCCGTCGGCAGATTCGCGTCTTCGAGCACGACGAGCCGAGTGCGCGCCTTGAGCCCGGCGGCCAAGTCGATCAGCGCTTCTGCGAGCAGAACGCGAGAGCGGTCCGCGAAAACCAGAAAGTGCTCACCGGCAACGACGCCCAACGCCCCCGAGACGATTCTCGTCGCCGGGCTCACCAGCGCGAAATCACTGAGCGTCTTCGAACGAGGGCGAGGACCTGTCGTGGGGCTCACCCGCGCAAGTTACAGCAAGCTCGCCGGGATAGGATATGTGTGGCGGGTTCAGAAAACGTAAAGTCTACTTTACGTTTCGGCAAGGTCGCGAGCGAGAGACCTCCGGGCCACGGAACGGGCCGGAAACCAAGCCCACCAACTGAACAACTGCGCCGCACGCGGGCCGCCGGAGACGGGAAGTTCGCCTCGGCGAGCGGCGTTGCTACCATCTGGCGTCCGCGTGAGTCCTCTTCGTTGGTCGCTCCTTTCAGTGTTCGGTATCGGGCTCGGCGTCGGGCTCGGGGTGGGGGCTCACGCGGTGTGGCCCGAGGCGCCGTACGCCCGTGGCCTGCTGGTCGATGACCGCACGCTCCCGCCCGCCGACGAGGTCAACGCGTTCCTGCAAGCGCGTCGCGAAGTTGTCGCCAGCGAGCCGCTGATCATTCGATTCGGCGAAGACGAGCTACGGCTCAGCTACGCGGACCTGGGTGTCGACATCGACATTCAGAAGACGATGCGGGAAGCCGCGCTCGTCGCCCACCAAGGCAGCGTCGTCGATCGTTTGCAGGCGTCGCATGACGCGCGAAGCGGCCGCGTGAACGTGCCGCTCTCGTATCTCTACAGCGAGACGAAGGTGCGTACTTTGCTCGAGGGCATCGCTGAAAAGACGCGAAAAGAGCCGCAAGACGCTCGGCTCGACGTGAAAAACCGGCTCAAGATAGCGGACGTGCCGGGGCGGGAGCTCCACATCGAGCTCTCGCTGGACGCCTTCGCAAAGGCCGACTTCTCGGGGGTGAACGGCACCGTGATCGATTTGGCGATGTCGCCGAGGCGGGCGAAGGTGACCCTCGCTGATCTCGCCAACGTCGACGTCACGCGAACCGTGTCTGCGCACGAGACGACGTTTCACACCTGGGGCGTGGGCGTCGGGCGCACCGCCAACATCACGCGCGCGGCGAGCTTCATCGACGGGGTGATCATTCCCGCGGGCGGCGCCATCAGCTTCAACGAGCTGGTAGGCCCGCGCACGCTCGCGCGCGGCTTTGCGTTGGCCCCCGAGATTCAGGGCGACGAGCTGACTACAGGCGTCGGCGGCGGCACCTGTCAGGTCTCCAGCACGCTGTTCATTGCGGCCCTGTTCGGGGCGCTCGATGTGATCGAACGCAAAGCGCACTCGCGGCCCTCGGCGTACGCCAAGCTCGGGCTCGACGCGACGGTGAGCTACCCCACAGTCGATCTCAAGCTGAAGAACCCGTTCACCTTCCCGGTGATGATTCACGCCTTTCAGCCGAAGCCAGGCGTGATTCGCGTCGAGATCCTCGGCGGCGACCCAGCGGCCGACGTCACCTACACTTATGGTGTCGGCGGCGTCGAAGACTTCATGCGCCGCATCACCGTGAAGTCTCATCTCAAGCCCGGTACCAAAATCCGACATCAAAAGGGGTCGCGCGGCCTCGACGTGCAAAGCGTCGTCACCATCAAATGGAAAGACGGCCGCCAAGAAGAGCGTAGGTTCTACAGCGGCTATCGTCCTGCGCCGGAGGTGTTCTGGGTCGCGCCAGGCTTCGACGAAAAAGAGCTGCCGCCATTGCCTCCGAACGCCAAGGGCGTCGAAGGCCAGCTGGCCGAGATCGACACCGGCTACGCGCCGACGACCCTTTAGCCGCCGCCGACGAAGTGAACGATTTCGATCTTGTCGCCCTCGGCAAGCACGGTCGAGGCGTGCTCGGCCCGCCGCACCACCTCGCCATTGCGCTCGACTGCTACCGGCCCCCCGCCGAGCGCCAGCTTCTCGATGAGGGCGCCAATGGTGAGGCCTGCCTCCGCTTCGAAAAAGTCGCCATTGACGTCGAGCTTCACGAGTAGCCCTTGCCCAGGGCCAGCGCCATGTAGCGCTGCGCGTTCTCGACGTAGTGGGCCGCGCCGGCGATCCCCATCAGGCGCTCTTCTTCGGTGACTTGGCGCACCACTTTGGCTGGGCTGCCACGCACCATGCTGCGCGCCGGAATCACCGTGCGCGGCGGGACCAGCGAGCCGGCCGCGATCAGCGCCTCTTCGCCGACTTCGACGTTGTCGAGCAGCACCGAGCCCATGCCGATCAATGCGCCGCGGCCGACCTTACAGCCGTGCAGCACCACGCGGTGACCGACCGTGACGTCTTCGTCGATTTCGACGTTCGAGATGCCGTCCGTCATGTGAATGCACGTCAGGTCCTGAATGTTCGTGCGCTTGCCGATGCGAATCGAGCCGATGTCCGCGCGCAGCACGCAGCCGAACCACACGCTCGCGCCGTCTTCGAGCACGACGTCACCGATGATGGTCGCGCTCGAGGCGATGAACACGCCCTGACCGACGCGGGGCCTTTTGCCTCCTAGAGAGATGATGTTGCTCATCAGCTTTGCTCCGGTGAAAGCAGGGCAGCCTCTTCGCGCACGACCGGCAGCGCACGGCGCGGCTTGCGCAGCGGTGCGCCCTCAGGTCGGGCTGTGATTTGTTTTTCGCCCCGCACGCGTGCCTCGATCTCGAGACCGCCGACCAAGGAATGTTTCAGTGCCCGCGTGATCTTAACCGCGACGATCTCGCCCACGAGGCCCTCTGCTGCGCTGTCGTCGACGTGAACGATCTCGTGGCGGGCGGTTCTGCCGGAGTAGCTCTTTGCGCTGCTGGCGCCTGGCTTCTGGGCGGGGCCGCTCTGTGATGTCACGCGCTTCGAGGGGCCTTCGATCAGCACTTCTTGCGTGGTCCCGATCAGGGTCGCCAGGTGGTCGGCCACGAGCTTCTCCGACAGCTCGAACAGGCGCGTGAGGCGCTCGCTCTTCTCTGCCTCGGTGACGTCGTCGCCCAGCTTGAGCGCGGGGGTGAACGGGCGCTGCGAATACTTGAAGCCGAACACGCCGACGAAGCCGACCTCGCGCACCAGATCGAGCGTCTCCTGAAAATCGCTATCGGTCTCGCCGGGGAAGCCGACGATCACATCGGTCGAGACGGTGAGGCCGGGAACGGCGCTTCGCAGCGCATCGATGCGCCGCTGATAGTCGGCGCGCGTGTAGCGGCGAATCATTCGCTTGAGCAAGCGGTCGCTGCCGGATTGCACCGGCATGTGCACGTGCCGAGGTAGACACGCGAGCTCTGCGTGCGCGCGCACCAGCGAAGGGCCGAGATGACGCGGGTGGGGGCTCGTGTAGCGCAGCCGCAAAAGGCCCGGCACCTCGCGGGCGATCAAGCGCAACAGATCGGCGAACTCGCTCTCTTCGCTGTCGGCTGCGCGTGCCCCACCGGCTGTTTTGGCTGCGCAAGGAGTTGCTCCGCCGGTGAGCTCACCGAGCGGGTCGCGATAGCTGTTCACCGTCTGCCCGAGCAGGGTGATCTCGCGCACGCCGCCAGCTACCAGATCGCGGATCTCGCGCACGACATCATGGCTGGGGCGATAGCGCTCCGGCCCGCGCGTAGTCGGCACGATGCAGAACGAGCAGCGCTCGTCGCAGCCCTTCATGGTGGTGACGAACGCCGTGACCGCGCCTTCGGTCACGCTCTCGGCTGTCAGAAATCGTGGCGAGTCGAGATCGAACACAGTGCGCGCGAAGGGCGGCGCGCCTTGACCCAGCTCGGCGAGCAAGCGGGGCAGCTCTGCGATGTTGTCCGGGCCCATCACCAGATCGACGCCGCGACCGGCAGCCAAGAGCTTCTCTCCCTCTTGTTGCGCGACGCAGCCTGCGACGACCAGCAGCAAGTCGGGCCGCTCTTGCTTCAGCTTGACCAGGCGACCGAGCTCGCTGAAGAGCTTTTGCTCGGCCTTTTCACGCACGCTGCAGGTGTTGAGGATGATCACGTCGGCGGCGGCGGGCGTCGCTGCCTCGTCGTAACCCGAGCGGTGCAAGACCTCGAGCATGCGCTCGGAGTCGTGCACGTTCATCTGACAGCCGAAGGTAACCAGCGCGTAGCGGGGCATTTCGTGTGACCGGCGCTGCTTCTCCCACGGCTCGCCACGCACTGCAAACACCGCCTACCGAATGAGCGGACCCGCGACCTCACCCTGCAACCGGCCGCCGGCGGCAAGATCGGCGTGCCTTCTTGTGCGCTGGCAAGAGAACGATCGCGCACGATGAGGTCGGCGTCTGCGATCGGGTCCTCCCAGCCGGCGACCAGCTGCATCGTCGGGTCGGAGCAGAGCGAGGCGTCTTCGTGGCACCGGACGCGCTTGCTGCCGCCGAAGTGGGCGATGGTTTTGAGCGAAAGGGCACGCCAGTTGAATTCCTCGGCCGAGCCCACTTGCGTCCCAGGTCCCCTCCTTCTAGCTTCCCCGCCGATTCAAGGGGACAGAGGAGAGTCATGGCCGAGTTCAAAAGCCTCGTCGATATGTTCGAGAAGTCCGTCGAGAAATTTGGTCCGCAGGACCTCTTCGGGACGAAGGTCGACGGAGAGTGGCGCTGGACCAAGTTCTCGGAGATCGGCAAGCAGGTCGAAGAACTCCGCGGCGGCCTCGCCTCGCTCGGCATCAAAAAGGGCGACAACGTCGCCGTGGTCGCCAACAACCGCGAAGAGTGGGCCGTGTTGGCCTACGCGTGCTGCGGTTTGGGCGCCGCGCTCGTCCCGATGTACGAAGCGCAGAACCCCAAAGAGTGGGAGTTCATCTGCAACGACTGCAACGCCGTGGCGATCATCGGCGGCTCGCCGAAGGTCTTCGACAAGTGCAAAGTGATGGCGGAGAAGGTCCCGACCATCAAGCACGTCATCGGGATGGAGCTACCGGAGAGCGACGCGCTGTCGTTCAAAGCCCTGATGAAAAAGGGCAAAGAGAGCCCGCAGAAGGCGCTCGACCCGAGCTCGGAAGACACAGCGGTGCTGATCTACACCTCGGGCACCACGGGTAACCCCAAGGGCGTCATCCTGTCGCACGGCAACATCATCTCCAACGTCAACGCTGTGCAGACCATGCTGCCGATCGGTCCCGACGATCGCAGCCTGTCGTTTCTGCCGTGGGCGCACTCGTTCGGCTTCACCTGCGAGCTGCATGTGATGGTCTCGCGCGGCGCCAGCATCGCGCTCGCCGAGGCCGTCGACAAGATCATCGCGAACCTCGCCGAGGTGCACCCGACGTTGCTTTTCAGCGTGCCTCGCATTTTCAATCGCATCTACGACGGCGTGAACAAGCAGATCTCGGAAAAGCCGGGCATCATTCAGTCGCTGTTTCACTCGGGGCTCCGGGCCGCCTCCAAGCGCCGCAAAGGCGAGTCGCCCACTTTCGGCGAGTCGATTGCATATCCCCTCGCCAAGAAGCTCGTCTTCAGCAAGGTCGTCGCTCGTTTCGGCGGCCGCTTGAAGTACGCGTTCTCCGGCGGCGCAGCCCTGTCCAAAGACGTGGCCGAGTTCATCGATGGTCTGGGCATTACCGTGTACGAGGGCTACGGCCTCACCGAGACCAGCCCCATCACCACAGCCAATCGGCCCGGGGCGCACAAGATTGGCAGCGTCGGCAAGCCGATCGACGACGTGAAGGTCGTGATCGACAAGTCACAAGCTGCCGCCGACGCCAAAGACGGAGAGATCGTCGTCTACGGCCCGAACGTGATGAAGGGCTACCACAACCGCCCCGCAGAAGACGCCGCGGTGTTTACCGAAGATCGCGGCTTTCGCACCGGTGATCTCGGCTTCATCGACGACGAAGGCTTCCTCTTCATCACCGGCCGCTTGAAAGAACTCTACAAACTGCAGAACGGCAAGTACGTCGCGCCCGTCCCGCTGGAAGAGAAGGTCAAGCTGTCGCCCTTCGTGGCCAACTGCATGGTCTACGGCGACAATCGCGTGTTCAACGTGGCGGTGATCGTGCCCGACTTCAGCAACCTCAAGCCTTGGGCCACCGAACAAGGCATCTCCGAGTCGGACGAAGCCAAGCTCATCGATGACCCCAAGGTGAAAGAGCAGCTGCGCGCCGAGGTCGACAAGTTCACTGCCGAGTTCAAGGGCTTCGAAGATATCAAGAAGATCTGCATCGTCAGCGAGGACTTCACGGTCGAGAACGGCATGATGACGCCCAGCATGAAGGTGAAGCGGCGCATCGTGATGGAGCGTTACGGCGACAAGATCGAGGCGCTGTATGCCGGCACCTGAAGCCGGTTCCTGATGACCGAGGGGCGGGGCTGGAAGGCGGAGCGTGGCGCTTTTCCGACTGCCACGCCCTCGCAGTCAGTCGTTCAAATACGCCAGGCGCTCACGCCTGAGCCAGCGCTGGTCGCAGCTGAAATAGACGTCGACGAGCGGGTCTCCGAGCTGCCTCCGGCGTCAGCGCAGCCTGCGTCCGTCGAGGCGCCGCACGTCCCTGAGGCCCCAGGCGTGGTCGATATCCTCCGCGAGTCGGAGGTCGGGCGAACCATCGTCTTCTATCGCTCGATGCTGGTCGTGTCGGCGCTGGTGCTGGCTGCCATTCCGGTGTTGCCGGGACCGGCGTGGCTGCGCATTCAGACGGCGCTCGCGTGTTTTCTCGCAGCCGTCATCTGCCTCGCAGCGCTGGTGATCGGCAAAGACCGGTCTCGCGTCGCGCCGCGCGTGGCTGCCACGTTCGCCATCTTGCTGACGGCGCTCGCTGTCGTCGTGATCTACTTTCTCGGCCTGTATTCGGCTTCCGCGACGCTCTTGTCGGTCGGCATATACTTCTATGGCTCCAGTGAGAGTCGCTGGGTCGCGCGCGCGGCCTATGCGACCGCAGCCTCTCTCTACTTCGTGATGACGCTCGCCATCGCTGTCGACCTCATTCCGGATCTAGCCGTGTTTTCGGTCAATCACGTCGCCCATGCGTCGCGCTTCTATCGCGTGATCATGCAGCAGGCGATCTTCGGCATGACCTTCTATCTGGCGCGCAACGTGCGCCGCGCGACGCAGGCGGCGCTCGAACGCGCGCGCGAGAACGACCTACTGTTGCGGCAGCGTGAGGCTCAGCTGATCGAAGCGCAACACGAGCTCGAGCGCGCATTGCGTGTGGGAGACGGGCGCTTGAGCGGCAAGACGCTCGACCGCTTCAGGCTGGGCGAGGTGCTCGGTCGCGGCGGCATGGGCGAGGTCTACGCCGCCGAAGACACGGCAAACGGCGCTCCCGTCGCCGTGAAGGTGCTGCACCCGAACATGCTCGAAGACGCCAGCAACGTGCAGCGCTTCATGCGTGAGGCAAAGGCCATCGGCTCGATACCCAGCGAGCACGTGCCCAAGTTGTTCGAGGTCGGGCTTCAAAATGGTGGCGTGCCCTACATCGTGATGGAGCTCCTGGAGGGCCACGATCTCGCATTCTACCTGCGCCGCACACCGCAGCTGCCGCTCGAGCAAGTCGTCGAAATGGTGGAGCACACGGCGCGGGCCCTGTCTGCGGTGCGCGAAGCGGGGATCGTGCATCGCGATCTCAAGCCTGGAAACCTGTTTCTCACCGACACCTTGCCCCGCTGTTGGAAGGTCCTCGATTTCGGTCTCTCCAAGCTGCAAGGCACCGAGTCCATTACGAAAGACCAGGCGGTGGGCACCCCGTCTTACATGGCGCCGGAACAAATTCGCGGCGGAGACGTGACCCACTCCGCTGATCTGTACGCGCTGACGGCGATTGCGTACCGCGCCATTACAGGTCGAGCGCCGTTTTTGGGCGACGAGGTCGCCAAGGTGTTGCTCGACGTCATTCGCAAGACGCCGGAGGCGCCCAGCGATTTCGCTCGCGTGCCGGTCGACGTCGAGCTGGTATTGGCGATGGGGCTCGCCAAGAAGCGCGCCGATCGTTTCGAGACGGTCGAAGATCTCGCGCGGGCGCTTCGATCGGCGTCGCAAGGCGCATTGGACGACACTTCTCGCAAACGAGGCTGGGCGCTGTTGAAGCACGCCCCGTGGGGCTCGACCCAGCGCAAGCGCTTCTAAATGAGCGAGCATGATCTCGACGGGGCTGTCAGCAGCTGCAGCGCGAAAGGCGTCAGGCTTCAGGCCATAGGGTTCAGCCAGAAAGAGAGCGAGAGGCAGCCAAAAACAGAGCAAGAAAGAGGCTGGCAACATCGCTCTGGCTCTGGCTCTGGCTCTGGCTCTGGC
>Ga0105048_10000063_pt1 | contig 138817 bp, 124 predicted proteins | sample MAT05_FD_78382 | JGI IMG/M metagenome (GOLD analysis project Ga0105048, IMG submission 78382) | Freshwater microbial communities from Lake Fryxell liftoff mats and glacier meltwater in Antarctica - MAT-05 | ecosystem: Environmental > Aquatic > Freshwater > Ice > Liftoff microbial mat | place...
AGCAATACGAATGTTATAAGCCGTTTCTCTCTCTTACAACAGTTTTGATATTGATAAATCTTTCGGTGCTGTTTGCATCTTCGGGGTATATCCAAAGTTTGTCCGTCGTAATTTCTACTCCCAAAATTTCTCTTTCTTCTATTAAAAGAAGTTCAGGTCTGCTGATTATTGTCTTATTTATACATATACGAAGCTTTTTGTCAACTTGCGAAATATTGTACCTGTCAAGTATATCATTAAACCTTAACAGCTTTGTATTTGGCTTTGTCTTTATTATAACAGCACCGTAAGATGCTTTGTCACCATATAATTTTACAGCGTTACTGTCTTTCAAAACATCGACAGTTTCAATATTATAATCGCTTATAACCAAAAACTTTATATCAACTCTAAAAGTGTCGACAAGCATATAAGGTTGTTTGCTTGCGTCAAATGAATATCTGTTCTGACTAATTGCAGGAACTGTTAGCGTGACGAAAACTGTATACAGTAGAAATGCTCTCATAAAATAGCTTATAACATTACGGCTTGGCATTGTGGCGGTATTGTGTGTTCCTTGTGCCGACAAATACCCAATTAAAGATAAAAGGTTTAATGGTTTCTACTGCTGCTTAATTGATAACGTTAAGCTGAAACTGCCTATGAATAGTGAACTGCTGCTGATCCGCCGCGGCGGACGTTTAGCCACCATAATGCCAAACCGAGTGTTTAGCGGCTGTGCTTCTTGTTCGGGAGTTTAGGAAAACCGGATTTTTCAAGTTGCTGGTTTGCCTTAGCAAGCTTTTCTGGAAAAAGCACAACTTTGTCGTACTTGTCAAGCGAATGTTCAATACGAACTGCAGGAATTTTCTTTTCGTTGATTTCGAGCATATTTTTCATGGTTCAAATTTACTGGTTTTAAGGTGAACAGCAAATGCCTGATAGTCCCTCCCCTTCTTGTACCATTCCCGTTCACTTAAATATTCTCCCATAATATCAAAATCTCCTTCTACAATTTCATAATATTTGTTGATGCCCATTCTGTATAACCTTGTCCTTGTCGCAGTACTACCTGCTGCATAAATCCAGGCATCTGTGTATTGCCCTGCAAATGCGTAAATAGAAGCTATTACCGTTGCTAAAACTTTTTCACTATTGCCGTTGTCAGTAACCAATTTGTCGTCGAATTGCCCGGTCAATTGGTTTAGATCGCCAAAGGCAAGATTATAAAGATTAGAAAGGTTCATTTGCTGAAATTGCACAAGTTTTATTATCTGGCTTTTAGTTCCTTCGCTTAAAAATTCAAAAGTTGTAAGATTTCGTCCAGCCTTAAGTTCGTAACGGTCAAGTTTTATACTTTTCAAATGTAGCCATGAAGGTAATTTCTTTTGTCCTGCTTGAACCATTAGGATGTGTCCAAACCGCATTGCCACCAACGTTGTCGGCTTGGCGTTGTGGCGGTATTCTGCGTTACTTCTGCCGACAACTGAAGTCGATTAAAGATATAATGGTTAATGGTTTCTACTGCTGCTTAAATTATAACATCAAGCTGAAACTGCCGATAGATAGGGAAATGATAATGATTGCTCCAATCCCGCAAAAAGAAACGGGACAGGCTGTTTAGCCGCCGTAATGCCAAACGGCGTGTTGCCTGCATGAGCCTACGTCAGGGTAACTAAAATAAGATTTTGAGCTTATTATTTAAGTCTGCTAATGCTGTCTGTGTTAGTCTGCCTTATAAAGGTTTTTATAAAACGATTAAGATTATCTGTATTATCGATTTTCAATTTTAGCAAGCCAAATAAATTAGGCAACTCCCCCCAAAATCTAAATCGTCAAAAGTAAACTTTCGTCAATCATAGCCGGGTAGCTGGATTGTTGCACATAGCCTTTCAAGAAATCGTATCCGCTGCCAACATTTTGCATGTCTGTGCGCTTTAGTGTTGGGCATGTAGTGAAGTAGGAGGTGCCCGCAAATTAATACTACCTTACCTCCTTATCAAAAGCCGCTGTCAGCACTTTGCCATTTCGCTTTACCTGTACCCAAATTCTATAGCTGCCAGCCGAAGGAAATGAATAAGGAAACTCAATGGTATTGGAATGGTTCATTCCGGCCATGGCATTATTATCCATTTCAGGCATATTCATTTGTTTCACCAGTAGGCTGTCCTTTTCGGCTTCGGATAATATTGAAAGTTGTTTAATAAAATTATCAATGCTGTCCCTGAAAGGTTTTGGATCGGGGTAATTGTATTCACCAAAGGGATCCGCTAACCGTTTTACGAAATTTGTTTCGGCAGCCATGCTATATGTGCCCACCGGGTGAAGGTGTATGTACACATTTCCATCGTTGCGGATTATTGCGGCATGGCCGCCCATGCCCAGGTAACTATCCAGCCTGGCGGGTTGGTTGTCGGGCGATAAAACAGCAAATTTCAGGTTATATATTTTACTTGTTTGAAGCGGCTCATTGGTCATGCCTTCCCAAATCATGGTCGATCCATCTTTAAGCTTAATACCAGTGCCCGGTTTGCCGCAAATAATGGTATTGTCATCAGTATATTTCAGGGGGTCGTCTGCCAAATTATTCGGAAGTGCATAGGCATAAGCATCGTCTCTGTCAAGCCTTTTCATACTGTCGGCAAGGTTGGTGTCAATATCAAAAGTGTCTTTGATAGTTTCGGTAAAGCCACTTCCGTAAACAATGTCGGCAAATACCAGGTATTTGCCTTTGGGCAAACCGGGTAACACCGTTTTATAGGTTGCAGAGTCAATGCGCACCGGGTGAAGGTGGGCAAAAGCGTCCATTGCCGGAATGCGCATTACAAACATGTGCATCATTTTACCATGGTCGGGTATTACGTACGAAAACGATGTTTTTCGTTGTGAAATGTTGCTGGTATCGAGCCTGAACCACATTTCGTTTGCGCCGTTGTTTTTAATTAATGTCGATGTGGCCTGGGTTGGCCTGAACATAAACTTTTTATAATCAGTTGCCCACGATTGCCACCAGGCGTTTCCTGCATACACTATTACTGTGGTAAATATGGCGGCAAGGGTAATTGCTGCCATTTTGTATTTTTTACGCCTGGCAGGTATTGGCTCGCCTCCACGGGTAACAGCGTCGCTTACGCTGGATCCGATGATGGTAATCATTAACACAAAAAGAAAAATACCAAGGCCTGCAAGCAGGTAACCCGTTGATGCAGGCAGTTTCTTATTGGCGGTTGAAATAGCCACCACCGGTACAATAACCTGCCCATTACCTTTACTTCCGTCAACCATTATTTGCACACTGGACGAGCCTCCATTCATTAGCCAGGTCTCGCCGGTAAATTGCCCCGGCTGGCCTTGTACAGGTTCCATAATGTCGGGTGCAGGTGCGCCTTCATCGCCCGTACCAAAGTACACCGACCGTATACCGATGCTTTTGATAGCACCTTGCTGCAGGTAAACTTTTACTTTGGCAACACCCGGTATAACATCGGGCGGTGTTATACTTACCAATATTTTGTACGGACCGGCTTTCCCTTCCATTACTACTTCGGGGCTGCCAACGTGTGCCTGCAAAATGGTAATGGAGGCAAAAAATATAAGTAAGACAACTAATGATTTGCGCATACAAAGGGTTTAACGTTGAATGTTTTGCAGCCATTTACCCCAACGTAAACTAACCCGCGATGTACAAAATCCTATAATAACAGCAATGCCCAGTCCTTTAAAAAGCTCGGGTAAGTTGCTCACTTCCCCCGGTTGAAACTTATACCGGTATTCCCAATCGGGTGAGGCACCATAGTACCAGGCTTCGGAACCAAAAAACCAGTTGCGTGCACCCGGAGCCTCTAATAAAAAGCCGCTTAAAGGATATTGCACAGCAAATAACAACACAACAAATACTACACTAATGATAGCAGCCCCGAGCCAATCGTTCGTTTTGCTTTTTAGTAAAACAAGGTCCATTGCAAAGGCGGGTATCATTAACAATAACGGAAACTGAAGTGATTGAAGATGGGTGACGGGGTTTAAGATTGGGCCAAGTTTTGGTACAGCCGGTACCATTTGCATTACCCAGTTGGTTATGGCTAAAATAAAAAAGTAAGCTAGTGCAACGGTAGTCATTCCAAACCTCATGCGCAACTCGCGTCCAAAGGCGGGTAAAAACAATAAAATAGCTGTTGCCGATATGTAGTAAAAAAGCACGTTGCGTTGCGATCGCCTGTCAATAAAATCAGTGGCTAAAATACAAATCATACTTATAAGGCTTGCTGCCGCTACAACTAACAAAACGCGCAGTATTTTTTGTTGTTTTCGTTTTAAAGAGTCATCGTTGGTATTGGTAAATGATCGGTTAAGGTATTTGCTTACGCTTACGCAGGCGCCAAATTGTAGAAAAAGCATTCCAAGCCCCAGTAAGGTATGTGGCGGCGATAATATAACTATGTCTAAGCCGTAGGCATTGTGCCACCAATCGTCGAACGGAGCTGATGTTAGCATGGCCACAGCGCCCCAAATACAAAACAGCGCACCTAACGAACTATAAAAAACGCCCCATACCCGTACCAACGTTTTTTTTGTTTGAGCGGAGGCGGTAAAAGTATTCCAAAGCACCTGTATGCCCGAAAAAAGGCCACCAAAAATAGCACCTGCATAAATTAACACGTGCGGAGGTGACAAGAAAGTGTCGCGGCCAATGGTAGTATGCCAGCTAATGTCCCATATAATACCAATAATAACGCACAGCGAAGCCAGCGTTACAGCATAAGTGTATATGGGTATTCCCGCAATTGATGCAGATTGTGCATGATATACTCGTTCGTGAGAAAGCGATACCGACGGGGAAATTGTAAATGACATAATGTGCGATTTGGTTTGCGGCCTGGGATATTTATTAAAAACCTAAAGTAGTTAATTTACTTTTGCTTTAAAAGAAGCGGTGATAAAAGCTTTTAATTTTAATTGAGGAATAAATTTTCATTTGTTTGCAGCTTGTATTTTAATTACCACCAATAAACGAATTAGCCTGCCCGACATAAGGATTTCGGCAGCTACAGATGTTGTTACCTACAACCGGAGAGGGTGGCAGGGATGACATTTGATAAAATTATGAGCATATCTTCGTCGATGTAGACAAAACCAACAAAACCTCCAAATTATACGCTCTTTCAATTCTTAAACGGAAACCAGTTTTTATAAGCTTTTCCTGCTACAGAGGGGACAAACTCATTTAACTGCTTTTGAGTATCGTGCCCCGGATTTATTTGAGAGAAGGCGGTAGTAGTATTACCGGTAACAATATCGTTTATCGACTGTACGTTGGATGATTCCCCCTTTGTTTCGCCTAAGAATATAATACCGTACTTCCCGTCGGTCATGCCTATATCTTCAAAAGTATTATTACGACTGAAATAGCCGTCCACCCTACCCAGAGCAACGGCAACGCCATTTACCTTATTTCGTTGCACCAAATTATTTTGAAATAACACATTGTAACATTAGAAAGGTTTATCAGGTACACCGATGATAACATTTACTTTAAACCTGTCAAAAATATTGTTTGAAATCGTTACACTACCCATGCCATACATTACCAGCAGGTAGCCCGATGAATTTTTGACCAGGTTTTCGGTAATAAATATGTTATGTGAAACCGTATTGGCAGTAGCGATATTATTTTGGTACAAAGCAATACCGTTGGCCACATCAAAAATATGATTCTTGTTTATGATAATATTTTGCACAGCTAAATTTAGTTTGCTCTGGACAAGTGGAACAACCAGCAATATGGTTTTTACGTTTCCGCCAATGTTTTTAAAGTAATTACCGGCAATAATTATGTCGCTCACTCTATGGTAAGCCGATGCATCAGGTTCTACATCTATCGCACCCGGCATATCGGACCTGCCTCAATTGAAGAAGTAGTTATTTTCAATAGTGATATTTCTACCGTCGATAACTGAAATGCCATTTCGGTTTTCTTTATTATAACCATCAAACAGGCATTGGCTTATTATTATGTTGGAGTTATGCCTTTCAACACCCACATCGCTACCTATATACACTCCGTTGCCGTTAAACCCCTTAAACCAGCAACCAATTACTTTTACATTGTCAACCCCATTTAAATTTAACAGGTGTCTATATTGAGAAAATCCGTCGGTGGTACTGGTGCCTTCAAAAGCGATGTTAGTAATGGTAATGTTTTTTACATTGAAAGCACCTGTAGGATCTGATCGGGGAGTGAAATAAGAAAAGTTGCAACCAAGGGCAAATTCGCCGCTAAATATTTTTCGCAATACAGTAGCCTCACCCTCACCAATAAGGGTTATATTATTACGCAGTTCAACGTCTTTTATATAAAACTTACCTGCCGGTATTAGTAAGGGTAGTCGTAGCCGTGCCGCCGCATCTATGGCCGTTTGAAAAGCTTGGCTATCTTCTTTGGTATCGTTAGCTATGGCGCTAAAATCGGCCACATTTAAAGTGTCAATTAGCGGCGACACCGTGCCATTAAAAGGGTTCGCCTTGCCAATAGCCTGGTAACAAAATGTTGTTACTACCAATAAAATGGTAAAAATAAGTTGGTGCTTCATTTAATCCGGCTCGCTTTTTTTATTGACTTGATAAATTGGAAGATACTAAAATTAAATGTGTTTTCTTCAATCCTGGAATACTATTGCGTTGTAACAGCAGATGCCACCTATAACTAAAACGCGGGCATTTATAACCATTAATAAAGACAGGCTTCTTTGCAGTAAAAGATTCGATAAAATGTTATTTTGATGACGAAAAATAACGGATCATTCGTTTACACATGGTCGCCCTTTCTTAATTGAGCTATGGTACGCTTAATTAAATAACGATTTAACCAGAATACACCAATCTTTTAAGAAATTCAGTATTTTAGTCACTAATTTAAGCAGATGAATACAGTAGATTAAAAGCAAAAAATTATACAGGTGCTTCAATCCTCCAACGACGGGGAACTGATAGAAGAAGTCTTTGAAATGTTGCATCCTGAGGAGGCTATTGAAAACATTGATGTATCCAAATTATCTACAGAACTACGAAATAAAATTTCCCGCGCAATGGATGATCATAGAAATGGTCGTTTCATTGCGCAAGATAAAATGAATCAAAAGATGGTCCAATGGCTTACGACATAGCCTGGACCGCCGAAGCGGAGGATGACTTTACTGGTGATAAATTTAATCGTTGAATATCAATTAAATTTTCTTGTTAACGAGGCGAAAACGCTACTTTACCATGCACCTTTAGGCCGCGTTATATTTAATTGTTTTGATGTTTTCTATCAAATCACCTTTTGCTATTACTTCTTCTTCCAAATCAAAATCGTTTTGCAGTCCTAGCCAAAATTTAGCCGAATTTCCAAAATACTTACTCAGCCGCAATGCGGTATTAGCTGTAATTCTTCGGTTACCTTTTAAAATTTCCGAAATTCTTGTCTGAGCAATACCGATATCCTTGGCTAATTTGTAGGCCGTAATTTTAAATGGAACCAGGAACTCTTCCAAGTACTTCGCCGGGGTGTATATTTTTTAGTTTTACCATGATGGTTGTAGTTAGTGATAATCTATAATTTCAACGTCGTATGCATTGCCGGTAGTCCATTTAAAAATAATTCGCCACTGGTCGTTGATGCGAATGCTATAAAACCTTTTAAGTCTCCTGACAGCTTTTCCAGTCTATTAACTGGAGGAATGCGTAAATCAGCCAAATCAATAGAGTTGTTAATCATTCTAAGTTTTCGCCGGCCAACTGCCTAAATAGCCAAAGGGAATTTGCTTACCCACTGACCTCGCCAAATCTTTTCTGATTGTTTACTTCCAAATGAAACAATCATACTACCGATTTACGTTACTAACGTTAAAGAAACGTATTTTTAAGAATTATTTGTTTTTGCACCGTGAATAATACTAATCGACAAAATTGGATATGATGCATCATGCAACCGAGATGTTCGTAACAGATATAATTAAGAGGACGATTTTATTGAATGTGCCAAGCGACGGTCTTAAAACGAATGATAGCACCCTCAGTGGCAACCATACAACAAAGTCATATGGACCCTGCCAGCCTTACCGCAACCTAAACCCCACCTTCAACGCCCCTTCACTTTTACTGCCACGTCCGCTATCATAAGCCGGTATCCATTGGCCGCTTTGCAACACCAACCGCCCGGCTTTTTTTTAAAGCGGTAACCGCTGGTAGTAAGGTATTAAGCAGTGGCAATGGAGCTGTCTTTATTAATTGCTGCACGAACCACCACGTCGGTTTCAATCCCCGCCCCCCAGACTTAGCGAAGTATTTAAGATGCTTTTTTACATAACGCTTTTACGCGGCCTCGCCACCGGGGTAGCTGGCTAATATGATTGGTTTGTTATAGATGGTAGTAAAAGTTGAAAGCACAGCATTTTTGCCCTGGCCAAACAACACACCCCCGATAATTATAGATAGTAAAAAAAGATACAGCTTCATAATGTTGAATGATTTAACGGACGAAAGATTAACTTAGTATGCACTGTTGCCCAAAGGGTTACAAATACATTTGCCCCTTTGCCCATAGCGTTACAGGTACAAGTGAGTGACACAAGGCTGATGCTATGAAATACTATTGTTGGCTCCAAAAAAAAGCTTGTTTGTTGAAAACTACTTTGGTTAATCGCCCGTTTTGCCCCGTATAACAACAAGCCAAATGGTACCTTTACGCCTATGCCTACCCGTACCAAACAACACGAAAAATTTATTGAAATATACAACGGCTTAAACAACCAGCAACGCCACGCCGTGGATACCATTGAGGGACCGGTTATGGTTATTGCCGGCCCCGGCACCGGCAAAACGCAAATACTAAGTGCCCGCATTGGTAAGATATTGCTGGAGACCGATACGCAGCCCGATAACATACTGTGCCTTACTTATACCGATGCCGGCGCGGTGGCTATGCGCAAACGCCTCGGCGGATTTATTGGCCCCGATGCCTACAAAGTAAATATCTATACGTTTCATGCATTTTGTAACGATATTATACAGGAAAACCTGTCGCTGTTTGAAAAAACGGCCATGGACCCGCTAAGCGACCTTGAAAAGATTGAACTGTTTAAAGAACTGATTGACACCTTGCCAAAGGACCACCCGCTAAAGCGCTATCGCGGCGATGTGTACTTTGAGATTAACAATCTGCAGCGCCTGTTTAGCGATATGAAACGCGAGGGCTGGAAGGCGGCATTGATAGGTACCAAAATAGATGAATACCTTGCGGACCTGCCCACCCGCGACGAGTATATTTATAAAAAAAGTGGTCCGGGGTACAAGAAAGGAGATTTGAAACAAAAAGGTATTGATGAGCAAACTGAAAAGATGGATAAGCTTCGGGCAGCTGTTAACGAGTTTGACCGTTTTCAGGCGCTGCTGCGCACCCGAAGCCGCTACGACTTTGACGATATGATTAACTGGGTGATTAAGGCTTTTGAGGACGACGCAAACCTGTTACAGCGCTACCAGGAAAGGTTTTTATACATTTTGGTTGATGAGTACCAGGATACCAGCGGCACGCAAAACCGGCTGGTGCAACTGTTGATAAACTACTGGGATAAGCCAAACATTTTTGTGGTGGGCGACGACGACCAGAGCATCTACCGCTTTCAGGGGGCCAATGTGGAAAACATGTTAACCTTTGCCAACAGCTATAAAAACGACCTGCTGAATGTAGTGCTGCAAAACAATTACCGGTCTACGCAGCCCATTCTCGATATATCCAAAACGCTGATTGATACCAATACCGAAAGGCTGGTAAGTAAAATACCGGGGCTAAGCAAAGACCTTGTCAGCTCGCACCCGCGGCACCAGGGCATAGGCGCCGATGGTAACCCGGTAATACGTGAATACGATACCCAGCGCCACGAAATGATACACCTGTGTATGGAGGTGGAAGCATTGCTAAAAAGTGGCGTACAACCTGGCCAAATAGGTATTATTTATAAGGAAAATAAATATGGTGAAGAGCTGGCGCAATACTTTAAACTAAAAAACATACCCTGTTACAGTAAACGCAAGCTTAATATTTTGCAATTGCCTTTTGGCAAAAAGATAGTGGCGCTGCTACGCTACCTGGCCGCTGAGCACGACATACCCTATGGCGGCGACGAAATGTTGTTTACCCTGCTGCACTTTGACTTTTTTAATATACCGGCTATAGAAGTAGCCAAACTGTCGGTAGATGTATCGAACCTGAAGTTTGGTAAACAAGCCACTTCACTGCGCAGGCTGCTAAACGAACGGGCTACCAAACCACCTGCCGATTTGTTTGACAAAGGCATAAATGAGGGTATGAAAAACGCCGGCATTGCACTGGAAAATTTGATAGCCGCAGTACCCAATGTAACCTTGCAAACGCTTTTTGAAAAACTAATTCGCGATGGCGGCGTACTGAGGTACGTAATGAAAAGCCACGAAAAAATATGGTTGATGCAGGTGCTAACCGCCCTGTTTGATTTTATAAAAGATGAAACCCGCCGTAACCCTATGCTTAACCTTGAGCAACTGGTAGGCACCTTTGACCTTATGCAGCGCGAAGACATTGCGCTACCATTGGTTTTAGTAAGCGGCAGCGAAAAAGGCATTAATCTGTTAACAGCCCACGGATCGAAGGGGTTGGAATACGCTTATGTGTTTGTAGTGGGTGCCAATGCTAACTCGTGGGAGCGTAAACGGAAACCCGGTGGTGGTTTTTCGTTTCCCGACAATATGTTTGAGAGCGAACCAAAGGAGTTGGTAATTGAAGAATTGCGCCGCCTGTTTTACGTGGCCCTTACCCGTGCCGAGCGGTATTTGTTTGTATCGTACAGCCGCTACGACAATAAGGGCAAAGACCTGGAACCAAGTATGTTTATTGCCGAAATACAGCAACAACATGCGCTGCCGGTACAACAGGTTTTTGTTGATGAAGAGAACATTGCCTTCTTTTCAGCCCTTGCTTTTGAAGAGGAACTGCAACCCGAGCTGGCCAAAATAGAAGCGGACTTTATTGACCGTATACTGGAAAAATTTGTGATGAATGTAACGGCACTGAATAACTACCTGCAGTGCCCGCTAAACTTTTACTTCAACAACCTCATACGTGTGCCCTCGGGCAAATCGGAGGCTACCGAGTTTGGCTCGTCGGTACATTTTGCGCTACAGCGGCTGTTCGAAAAAATGCAGGCCAACAACAACCAGTTTTACGACAAGGCCGAATTTGTTGGCGACTTTAACTGGTACATGAGCCGCCACCGCGAAAGCTTTACCAGAGAACAGTTTGCCCGCCGCATGGAGTATGGCGACAAGGTGTTGACCAATTATTACGACAAATACATTAACACGTTTAACAAGGTGGTTGCCATTGAGCGAAACATTAGCAACGTAGTGGTAAAAGGCGTGCCCATAAAAGGCAAGCTGGACAAGCTGGAGTTTGACGGCAAAATGGTGAACGTGGTTGATTATAAAAGTGGCGACTACGAAAAAGCCAAAGCCAAACTAAAACCGCCAAACGATAACGATCCCGATGGCGGCAGCTACTGGCGACAAGCCGTTTTTTATAAAATACTGGTAGATAATTATGGGCAGAAAGACTGGCAGGTAATCAGCTCCGAATTTGACTTTATTGAACCCGACAAAAAGAAAGAATACCAACGTGCCAAGGTGGTGATACAGCCGCAGGACCTTACCACCGTAACCGAACAAATTGTGCATGTATGGGATAAAATACAGCAACGCGATTTCTATACCGGCTGCGGCAAGGCCGACTGCCACTGGTGCAAGTTTGTGAAGGACCATAATTTGGCTATTGATTTGCACGATCCTAATGATGGGGAGGAGGGAGAGGACAGGAATTTAAGGGAGGTAATGGAGTAAAGGGAAAGTACTGGGTAGACGAAAGTTGAAAGCTGTTTAATCAGCCACATTTTGCTTAGGAATAATAAATATTACCTTTGCAATATAATTTACAGCAGAAAAGTTATACTGGCATTACTACAACTGTTTTAAGGACAATTAGATAAGATCCGTCTACAAAAATTGCTTTTTCATTTTACAATGCGGCAGGTTAAAACTGAATACGATTTTATTCCATATAAGTTTGGTTGCTATTTATACGCTGCCAACGCCGACCTTACCGTAATGGTTAAAAAAGGTATGATGATAGAAACAGATACTTAATTTAAAAAAAATGAGGTAACAGATTATTTGAAAATATTAAAAAAAACTGATAGGAAGTAACTAGTTGAAGTAGATGCACTTTATGGATAAATGAATGCAACTGCATTAATGAAACATACCTATATTAACTTTCCCTACTGGGCAACAAAAAGCATAAAAGCGGAAAGTATATTGTCGGCTGGCGAATTGGAAAAAGTAAATAAACACAAACCCGTAATTACTGAAACCGTTTTATTTACCATTGGTTACGAAAAAATTTCCTTTGAAGAATATTTAAACCGTCTGCTTAATAATGATGTAAAAGTTTTGGTTGATGTACGTAATAATCCATTAAGTATGAAATACGGATTTAGCAAGCGTTAATTAAAGCGTTTTTGTGATAACCTTGGAATCGAGTATATGCATTTTCCAGAAGTAGAAATTTAATCTGTGCAAAGGCAGCAATTAAATACTCAAAGTGACTATGATAGTTTATTTACTGATTATAGAGAAAACAATTTGAGTAAAACAGCGACATCGCAGAATGAAATATTAAAATTGTTGAAACAATATAAGCGAATTGCGTTAACCTGCTTTGAAGCCGATAGTTGCCAATGCCATCGTAAACATTTAACGGAGGCGATAGAAAAACTATCGGGGTTTAATTACGAAGTAAAATACATTTAATTGATGGCACTAACGAAAGTATTGATTACGGTAAAAACTTATCCGACACTTTCAGCCAAATACGATGAACTCGTTTGCACAGCAGTATTTAAAGAAGATGGTACATGGATAAGAATTTATCCGGTTCCGTTTCGAAAAAAATCCTACACCGAATAGTACAAAAAATACGATTGGATAGAAGTTATTTTAGCCAGGAACACTGGCAATTTTAGACCCGACAGTTTCAGACCTAAAAGTATGGACAGCAAAATAAAGGTTGTTGGACACATTAATATCGCCAGTGATTGGGAAGTAGGCAAAAAATTTGCTTAGGTTAAATTTATTATAATCTGGGAGAACTGATTGCATAAGCCAAAAACAGAGATATGTACACCTGCTTAGCGGTTTTTAAACCAACCGGGATTATAAACTCCACAGCCGGGTTGGCTAAGCGGGAGTGGGATAAAGACAAACTAGCAAAACTGAACCAACTCAATCTTTTTAAAACTAATAAAGAAGGGAAATTTGACGTAGTTCAAAAATTGCCTTATAAATTCAAATTCATTTTTAAAGATATTGAGGGAAAAGAAAGCCGTATGATGATTGAAGACTGGGAAACCGGTCAACTATATTGGGACTGTTTAAAGCGTCATGACGGAAACGAAAAAAAGGCTACAACGGATGTCCGAAACAAATACTTTTACGATTTTGCCAAAACGAAAGATCTTCATTTTTTTAGGGTCAACGCAGGCCCATCATCATGTCTCCTTAAACCCTCTATAATTACTGGTACATTTCAGCCAAAAAAACAAATTCAACAAAAGCTATTTTAACCAACTTAATAAATAAGTAAATTTTTTATGGAAAGGTATTTTGTGGTACTTGAAAAACCAGAAACCGGTTTTTCCGCTTATTCGCCGGATTTACCCGGCTGCATTACCGTTGGCGAAACCGATGAGGATACAATTGCACAAATAAAAGAGGCGATTAGGTTGTATATTGAAGAGATGATTGACCTGGAAGAAACCGTTCCGGAAAGTAAAGGAATTGAACACTATATTAATGCCGGCTTACTTAACAAGGGTTACATAGCCGATAAATACTTTATATTAAAGGTTCAGGTTAATTTACCACAAGCGGCTTAAAATTTATTAGCTTTCAAACTATTATTACCTGTAACCAAAAGGGTAAGTTTGGCTTACGCGAAAACCAAACGAAGACAATTACCCAATGGCGTTTGTGAAAGATCCAAAGCAGGCCCAAGTATTTTAAAATAAGAGACTATTATGGAAGATAAGTTCAAAACTGTTTCTATTGACTCAATTATTGACAAACAAATTGGGGAAATTGGAACTGAAAGGCGTGACGCCTTTGAAAATGAATTACGCATTGACTTGGTAGGACAAGCTATTAAAAAAGTAAGACAAGAGCGCAATTTAACACAGTAATAATTAGGAGAACTTGTGGGTGTGCAGAAAGCACAAATTTCAAAAATCGGGAACAGTGTTAAAAATGCAAGATTTGAAAATATATTGAAAGTGTTTGAAGCTTTGGAAGCTAAAGTGAATTTTAATGGGGACTCAACAAGCAAAAATTCACTTAATAACAAAGCATCAAACTTAAAAAAGCACGTACAAAATCATGGTTAGTTATTTTAGCGTTCAAGATGTTGCCCTTCGCAAGTTTTGACACCTGCAACTAAGGTGTAGGTAAAGATCACTATAAGAACATCATCGATCGACTAACCTGTCGTTGGAGAAAACGACAACAAGGGCCAACATTAGCAGTTGCCGGGGGAAACGAGGGTCAATTATTTACTTTTAAAATCATCATAAAGCTTCAGCATTTGCGAAGTAGTTTTCACTTGCCAGGTCGCCTGCGATTTTTAACCCACCAATTACTATTTATATTTTTGGCAGTTTTATCAACATCTTTTTGCGAAACCGACAACGTTGAGGTTAACTCTTTGTAACGGGCATAGTTAAGAAAATCCTACAAATCCTCCGCATCTGCCGAAGCCGGCAAGCGAATGATCACTTCCTTTTTAGTACCTTCTACCTGCATAAACTTTTATTTTAAATTTAATCTTAACCAGTATACACATTCTCAGGCGTCATTATCTAAAACTAAATCGCCAACAAAGAAGAAAAGTACCCCAACAACCAGCCATCCGCGCACAAGTCGTTGGTGACAACACAAACCAGACCCAGTACCGGCCATTAAAATAACTCCGATTACCGGACTTCGCCAACAACACCCCCAACATCCTCACCACCGCCAATCAAAGTTCAACCCTCCAAAAATGTAAAAACCAACCGCCCCAAAAAAGAACAACCGCCCGCCCCCCCTCGCCCCTGCGGGGAGAGGGGCCAGGGGTGAGGGTTTACTTCGCCACCTCAATCTTCACCTTCTTTCCTTTAATCTTTTGGTCCTTTATTAATTGCAACGCCTGGCTAATGTGGTGCTTTCGTACCGCTACAAACGCATTAAAATCCTTCACCTCAATCAGTCCGATATCTTCTTTTTTCAATTGCCCTTTGTTGGTCAAAAAACCTACTACGTCTACCTTATTCACCTTATCTTTTTTACCAACCGATATATAAAGTGTACTCCATTTTGGCTTTTCGGGTATAATGGTTTCTTCCGGCAACTCAATCGTTTCTACTGCATCAGTTATATATGATGGCATTTTTTCGTCGGGCGATAGTATCAGTATAGCAGTACCGCTGGCATCCATTCTTGCCGTGCGGCCGTTGCGATGGGTAAAGGCATCTTCGGTATGAGGCAAATGGTAATGGATAATGTAGCGGATGTTAGGTATGTCCAGTCCACGGCTGGCCAGGTCGGTAGTTACCAACACACTTACGGTACCGTTTCTAAATTTTATCAGTGCGGCTTCCCGGTCGCGCTGCTCAAGGGCGCCATGGTAATATTCGTTAAAAATGCCCTTGTCTTTTAAGTAAGTACTTGTTCTTTCCACCGCTTCTCTATGGTTGCAAAATATAATGGTGCTGCGGTTGCCCAGTTTGCAAATCAACCTAAACAACGTATCCAGTTTATCATCATTGGGCGATTGGACTACCTGCACAGCCAGTGCTTCGGACGCAGCGGCGTTTGGATCTAAAAAATTCAACTTCTGCAAATTGGTCAGCCCAATAAAGGCTGGTAGCTCTTCCGTGTCGGTTGCCGAGGTTAACATGCGCTTTTGCAGGTTGGGCAGCGATCCAATTATAAAGCTCATTTCTTCCTGAAAACCCAGCTCTACCGATTTATCAAATTCATCCAATACCAACCAGGTGATGGTGTCAGCGGTTATATTTCCCCGACGAATATGATCGGCCAGCCGGCCGGCAGTACCCACTATCAACGCCGGCGGCTGCACCAGGTTGTTTTCTTCAATTTCGCGTTTGTGCCCACCATAGCAGCAGCTAATTTTTAGCCCGGTACCCATTTCCTTAAACACCTTTTCTATTTGCAGCGCCAATTCGCGGCTGGGCACAATAATCATTGCCTGCGTTTTTACCGCTTCACGGTCAAGATTAGTTAACAGGGGAATTAAAAAAGCCAACGTTTTGCCCGACCCGGTAGCCGACAGCAGTACCACCTCGTTGTGTTGCTGCATTGCCTCAATGGCGGCCAGTTGCATGTCGTTCAAAGCTTTGATTTGCAGGTTGGTAAGGGCCTGTTCTACGGTACCGGTAATTTTTTGCATAGCCGCAAAAGTACAAATGTTTAAGGCGGTCAAATGTTATATTCACAGGCGCTGTGCACGTTGTAACCAATGCAGGGGCGGGTTGCTGGTATATATCACGTACCTTTTAGCTATCACATTTTGCACAATAGTTGCCTTATGAAAATTTTACTTACCGGTGCTACGGGTTATATAGCACAACGATTATTACCCGTGCTCCTAGATTGGGGGCATGAAGTTGTGTGCTGCGTACGCGATAAAAAAAGGTTTCCGTACGATAAATATCCGCAGGCAAACATCAGCGTAATTGAGGTAAATTTTTTAAAAAAAGATCAGCTAAAAAATATACCTGTCAATATAGATGCGGCCTACTACCTCATCCACAGCATGAGTACCAGTGGTGGCGATTTTGAAAAACTGGAGAATACTTCGGCCGAAAACTTTAAACACGGCATAGAACAGACAAATGCTAAACAGGTCATTTACCTTAGCGGTATTGTTAATAACAATGAGTTGAGCAAACACCTTAAATCGAGGCAAAATGTGGAGCAGGTGTTGGGCGGCAGCAAATACGCACTTACCACCCTCAGGGCCGGCATCATAGTTGGCTCGGGCAGTGCTTCGTTCGAAATCATTCGGGACCTCGTAGAAAAACTGCCGGTAATGATAGCCCCTAAATGGCTAAACACCATGACCCAGCCCATTGCCATACGCAACGTATTGGAGTTTTTGGAAGGCGTTTTACAGTTGAAAGAAACCTATAATAAAAGCTACGATATAGCCGGACCAGAGCAGCTGAGTTACAAACAAATGCTGCTTAAATTTGCCAAAGTGCGGGGCTTAAAAAGGCGCATATTGGTAGTGCCGGTAATGACCCCCAAAATAAGCAGCTACTGGTTATACTTTGTTACCAGCACCAGTTACACGCTGGCCCAAAACCTGGTAGACAGTATGAAGGTGGAAATAAAAGCCCAACCCAACAACCTCACAAACCTGTTAAAAATTGATTTGTTTGATTACGAAAAAGCCATATCGCTGGCCTTCGATAAAATAGAGCAGAACCAGGTAGCCAGCAGTTGGAAAGATGCGCTCACCAGCCGCACCCTGTTGCGTGGCATTAGCAGGCATATACAGGTACCCACCAATGGTTGTATGAAAGATTACCGAAGCCTGCCATTAAAAAATTCAGAAGCCGCCCTGCAAAAAATATGGTCCATAGGCGGCAAAACCGGCTGGTACTATGGCAATTGGATGTGGGAGATACGCGGCTTTATGGACAAATTGGCCGGTGGCGTAGGCCTGCGGCGCGGCCGCAAAAGCCTAACCGATCTCAACAACGGCGACCCACTCGATTTTTGGCGCGTACTGCTGGCCGATAAAAAAGAAAAACGACTGCTCCTGTACGCCGAAATGAAACTACCCGGCGAAGCCTGGCTCGAATTTAAAATTGACGACAACAACACCCTTCACCAAACAGCCACCTTCCGTCCGCTTGGCCTGTGGGGCCGTTTGTATTGGTATTCCGTGCTACCCTTCCACGGCTTTATTTTCAATGGAATGATTAAAAATATTGCGGCGGTGTAATTGGGAAATCCGAACCTTTACTTTAAAAATTTTTTTACGCAAACATTGGCGCTTTGGGGGTCATCCTTGCGTCGCAGTCCGTTCATCACAATCACATTGTGGGGCTGCAGAATTTAAACCACAAAGGCACCAAATTCACAAAGTTGCACTAAGAAAGAAAGAAAAAAATTGTAAGAAATTTACGTTCAGCAGTGCACGCCTTGCTTCGTTTCTCTTCGTGTCCCTTGGTGCCTTCGTGTCTTTGTGGTTTAAAAAAACTTGTAGCTTGAAACTTGAAACTAACTCCTAATCTTCATAAAACTCCCTCAAACTCCTAAAATAAGTATCGTCCCAGCCCTCTACTATTTCTTCAAAGGCGTCGTCCGGTATATTGGTATGCCGCAACTCAGCAGAGGTTCCATTTTTATGTTCATGTAGCTTTATGGTCACAATCGATGGTTCCTCCTGCTCTCCAAAATACCACTGCTGTACTATCTTTTTACCTTCTTCAAACTCCAGGTTTTTCCCTGTAATGCTGTCCTCCCACAGGCTAAACTCGCTGCCTGGTTCGGTACTCATTTCAGCTACTTCGCCGGTCCATAACCTAAGGGTATTAGGGTTGGTCAGTGCCAGGTAAACTTCTTGGTGCGGGGCGGGTATTATGTAGTATTTCTTAAAATCTTTCATGGTAGTATTAATAAAACAAGTTGGCCAGTACAAAATTAAGTGCGGTCTTTAGCTTTATTATATTATTTGAACAGGCTTCTTTTAGCATAATTAAATTCCGTAATCAGGCTAAATTTATACTATGCAAAAAAAGATCGCTACAAAAAAGCCAGCCACACCTCCTGCAAAGAAAACAAGATTGCAACTATCACCTGCCAAAATTTCTAATGCCCCCACAAAAAGAGCAAACGGCAAAATAATTATAAAAGAAATCTCAAAATATCCCGAAAGTCATGTTACCAGTTTTGAAAAAATGGGTATCAGTCAATAAGGAATATCTAAAAGCGACCTGCAAAATTTAAAAAAAGCTATTGGTGTGGATTATTTCCAACCAGCTAAAACCCTTTCTGTATCACGATCAACCTTAATTACAAAAAAAAGCCACGAAACATTTAGTGAACCTATAAGTGAAAAAATATTGCATATTGCCGAAATATACTCGTACGGTTACGGAGTTTTTGAAGATGAAGACCGGTTTAATAAATGGATATTTCAGGACAACCTTGCGCTTGGCGGTGTAACACCACTCAGCCTGCTAAACAGCCAGTTTGGCAGCGAGGAAGTAAAAAATTTGATAGGAAGAATTGAATATGGCGTATTTTCTTAACAACCCTGCGTGCTTGTTTACCGAATTGGAAATAAATGATATGCAAACGACCAAACTAATGAAGGCGCCAGGCTTTATGGCGGCCGGTGGAACCATATTTTTCTCCAGGCACTTACCGGCGCAAACAAGCTGCATATATTGCAGATGGTTGCCGCCACCGCAAAGCCCAATAAAAGGGTAAAAAGCAATACGTATCTCCAGCCTCCTCACTATTTAAAAAGCAGGTAATTGCCAGTAGCTTACCTGCCACAAAGCAAAGCAAGGCAAACAACAAAGCGGTGGCGAAAAGTAAAACCATAGCATTTTTTTAAATCTATAGAAAGCAACAAACAACACTAACAAACCGCCGTGGCTGCACCAGATACACTGTAATCATTAACAGTTTTGTTGTGCGCAAGCACGGCATACAATTAATATTATTCTACGTGCCCAATGTTGTACCAAATGTACACAAGCCTACCCCCCCTAAACCAACTCAGGGTAAACTGCCCTGTTTGTATAAAAAACTGTTTTTGAACGGAGCCCCGTAAAAAGGCGGGGTAGACTGTTGCAACGGCTGCCGTCATATTTCCTAATGCCCGTCACCGAAAAATGTGTCTATAAATAACCTTTATCCATACCTTCCAAACTTCATTTCATTTATCCCCCTAAATATTACTTATGAACAAAATTTGCTGGATGTTGTGCGCCTTGTTATCGGCACAAACAATTGTTGCGCAGCCTACCTATCCCGAAAACGGGGTGGCAGACAAACGCATGGGCTGTTATGCTTTTATCAATGCCACTATTGTTAAAGACGGCCAAACCACCCTCACCAATGCCACGCTGGTTATAAAAGATGGTAAAATTGTAGCACTGGGCAATAATACGGCTATACCCAAAGATGCCGTGGTGATCGATTGTAAAGACAAATACATTTACCCATCGTTTATCGATGCATTTAGCGACTACGGTATAAGTGCATCGCAAAGTGGTGGCGGTTTCAACTTTGGCGCTCCTGCCCAGTTCAACAGCAAGCAAACCGGTCCCTTTGGCTGGAACCAGGCTATTAAAAGCGATGTAGATGCCTTTACCATTTTTACCGTTAACGATAAAGATGCAAAACCCCTTCGCGACCTTGGCTTTGGCACCGTGCTTACCCACCAAAAAGATGGTATTGCCCGTGGCACCGGCGCCGTAGTAACCCTGGCCGATAAAAAAGAAAATATGGTGATACTGAAGCAAAAGGCTTCGGCACACTATTCATTAAACAAGGGGTCATCTACCCAAAGCTATCCTAGCAGTTTAATGGGGGTAATAGCGTTATTGCGCCAAACCTACCTTGACGGACAGTGGTACAAAACCAACCCCGCAGGCGAGGGTGTTAACATGACCCTGAAAGCATGGAACGAGGCCCAAACACTGCCACAGGTGTTTGATGCTGCCGACAAATGGAACGACCTGCGGGCCGATAGAATTGGTGATGAGTTTGGCGTTCAATACATTATTAAAGGTGGTGGCAACGAGTACCAGCGCATTACTGATGTAGCTGCTACCAAAGCCCCGTTCATTCTTACCCTTAACTTTCCCGAAGCTATGGATGTGGAAGACCCCAACGAAGCACGCTTTGTAAGCCTTGGCGATATGAAGCATTGGGAACTGGCCCCCACCAATCCCGCCGCTTTTGAAAAAGCCAACATTCCTTTTTGCATTTCATCTGCCGACCTTAAGGACAACAAAACCTTTATGGCCAACCTGCGCAAAGCCATTGAGTACGGCCTTAGCGAAGGCAAAGCCTTTGAAGCCCTTACAAAAACACCTGCTACACTATTAGGCGTATACGACCAAACGGGCAGCCTCGATGCTGGCAAAGTAGCCAACTTTATCATTACCTCTGGTCCCATTTTTAACGAAAAAACCAACATTCTGCAAAACTGGATACAAGGCGAAAAATACGGGGTTAAGGAAGATATGTGGAACAACCTAAAAGGCATGTACAACCTTACCCTTACGCAAAATGGTACCCAAACCATTTACCCGTTAATGATTAAAAGCGCGGCTTTGGCAAGCATTATTGCTAAGGATACTGTGCCGGTAAAGCTGACCTACGATGGCAAAATGATTAAAATGAACTTTACCATGGGTGGTCGTAAGTCAAAGGAAGCTCCGTACCGCCTCAGCGGCGTATCGTACGGTACCACCTGGAGCGGTAATGGCGAAGACAGCAGCGGCAACCGCCTGCTTTGGTCGGTAGCTTTTGCCAGCGCATTGCCCGATACTGCAGCCAACATTGACCGCAAAAAAGTACCTCTTGCCCTTGGCAAAGTAGTGTACCCGTTTATGGGTTTTGGCAACGAAACGATACCTAAGCAGGAAGACCTGCTTATTAAAAATGCCACCGTTTGGACTAACGAAAAAGAAGGCAATCTTACCAACACCGATGTGTTGGTTAAAAACGGAAAAATTACCTCCATTGGCAAAAACCTAAATGCAACTGGCGCCAAAGTAATTGACGGCACAGGCAAATATGTAACTGCTGGTATTATAGATGAGCATAGCCACATTGCCGCAGCCAGCATTAACGAGGGTGCACAATCGGTAACCAGCGAGGTGCGTATTGCAGATAACCTGGACCCCGACGACATTAATATTTACCGCCAGCTTAGCGGCGGTGTTACCAGCAGCCACATATTGCATGGCTCGGCCAACACCATTGGGGGTCAAACACAACTCATAAAATTGCGCTGGGGCGCCAATGCCGAAGACCTTAAGTTTGCCGGTGCCGATGGCTTTATAAAATTTGCCCTTGGCGAAAACGTAAAGCGTACCACCAGCAGCAACAACAACCGCTTTCCCGATACACGCATGGGCGTAGAAGAAGTGCTTGACGATGCTTTTACCCGCGCTGTCGATTATCAAAACCAACAAAAGGCCAACCCCAAAGGCTACCGTCGCGATCTTGAATTGGATGCCCTGGTAGAGATCATGAACCGCAAACGCTTTATTACCTGCCACAGTTATATACAAAGCGAAATAACCGCCGCCATGCGGGTGGGCGATAAATTTGGTTTTCCCTTTAACACCTTTACCCACATTTTAGAAGGCTATAAAGTGGCCGACAAAATGAAGGCTCACGGCGCCAACGCATCTACATTTAGCGACTGGTGGGGCTACAAAACGGAGGTGCAGGATGCCATCCCCTACAACGCCGCCATCATGACCAAAATGGGCTTGAACGTTTGCATAAACAGCGACGATGCCGAAATGGCCCGCCGCCTTAACCATGAAGCCGCCAAAAGCGTACGCAACGGTGGCCTTACCGAAGAGGAAGCCTTTAAAATGGTAACCATTAACCCCGCCAAAGCACTGCATGTGCAGGATAAAGTGGGCAGCATAAAAACCGGTAAAGATGCCGACCTGGTAGTGTGGAGCGATAACCCTTTGAGCATTTACGCCAAAGCCGAAAAAACCATTGTGGATGGTGTTGTTTACTTCGACCGCGATAAGGACCTGGATCAGCGCAAGGCCATTGCCACCGAACGCAACAGGCTGGTGCAAAAAATGCTAAGCGAAAAAAAAGGTGGTGCGCCTATGCGTGCCGCGGAGCCAAGCATGCAGGTACTACACAACTGCGGCGATCATGAGCACGAAAATAAACTGAATACTGTGGAGGCGGATTGAGGGTAGAAAAAGTAAAAAGTAAAAAGTAAAAATTAAAAAAGGAAGCGGTAGAAATGTACTGTCTACAACTATTTTTTTTGGTAGCAAACAGATGTACAGGTATTTGGCTTCTGTTGCCACGCTCGGTTCAAATTCAGTTTTTCATAGCAACGATACAGTTTACCCTGAACTCGTCAAAGGCCACTCCTGTCTGACTGCCCGTCAGCCGGGCAGAGCGTCAGCCGGGCGGGGTTTTACCGCATCAATATTTTGGCAAACAAAAAAATTTTCTGCCATATTTTCAAACAGCAGGAATAATTATCACCTCTCAAAACTCATAGCTGGGTTTGAGGCAAAACATTAACATGAAAAAACTACTTTATACGCTCAACTGCCTGTTGGTATGTATGGGCATGGCCAACGCACAGGAAAATGTGTACCCGGCAAAAGAATTTAAGGGCCGCATGTTCATTATTAATGGAACGGTGCATGTGGGCAATGGCACCGTTATACAAAACGGAACCATTGAAGTAAGCAATGGTAAAATTGTAAACGTAGGTGCAAACCTACTACCCGCCAGCGGAGCAAAGGTGGTAAATGCCGCAGGCAAACACGTATATCCGGGTCTCATATTACCCAGCAGCGATCTTGGCTTAAAAGAAATTGGCAGCGGTGTACGCGGCAGCAACGATGTGGAGGAGATTGGTGACCTAAACCCCAGCATCCGCTCAATTGTAGCCTACAATACCGATAGTAAATTTATTAACGTACTAAAAGCACAAGGCATATTGCTGGCAGGTGTTACCCCGCAGGGCGGCACCATTAGTGGCTCATCAAGCGTGGTACAAACCGATGCATGGAACTGGGAAGACGCTGCTTATAAAATGGATGGCGCTATACACATGAACATGCCCAGCTTTTTTGTACGGCCAGGTGGCGGCCGTCGCCGCGGTGGCGCAGGTGCCCCAGCCGGCAATCCAATAAAAGAAGCCGAAGCCAAAGTGGAGGAAATAAAATTATTCTTTCGCCAGGCAAAAGCCTACGCCACGGAAAATACCCATGCCGAAGCCAACCTTAAAATGGAAGCAGTGCAAGGCCTGTTCAGCAAAAAGCAAAAACTGTTTATACATGCCGACCAGGTAAAACAAATGATGATAGCCATTGATTTTGTAAAGGATTTTAACTTTGACGTGGTAATTGTTGGCGGCAGCGAAAGCTACCAGGTAGCCGACATGCTAAAGGCCAACAACATAGCCGTTATACTTGGTCAGCAACACAGCCTGCCCACCATGGAAGACGATGATGTGGACCAGCCCTATAAAACCCCGGCAGCCCTGCAAAAAGCAGGTGTATTATTTGCCCTTAACGACGAGGATGGTACCACCCGCTACCGCAACCTTAGCTATAATGCCGGCACTGCAGCCACCTACGGCCTAACCAAAGAAGAGGCATTGCAATCTATTACCTTAAGCGCCGCCAAAATTTTGGGTATCGACCAAACCACCGGATCCTTGGAAGTTGGTAAAGATGCCAACATAGTAATTAGCGAAGGCGATATTTTAGACATGAAAAGCAGCAGTGTAGAAAAGGCCTTCATACAAGGCCGCGAAGTTAGTTTAGACAACAAGCAACACCAGTTGTACGAGCGCTATAAGCAGAAATACGGGATATAAACCGGATGAACTTATCAACAATAAAAAGAGCAGAACCGAAATCCTGCTCTTTTTTATCACCCTTCGCTCATTAAAACATTAATTGTTCCGAGCAGGGATTAACAATCGTGAGGGCTTTGAAAATCAGCCGCCCTGAACAACTGGTGGATAGCAAACAAAAGTACAGGTAAACCTAGATATGCACACCAATCTATGTCCTGCTTAGACCATTGTTGCATTATTTTTAAGGATAACGATAACAACCTTCAGTACCAATATTGCCAGTATTGGGTTTATAGGCTTTAGTCTACGAGTAACAGTTTTTTATCGTAGGATTAGGCATTCTAGGAATAATCATAAGAGTTCTGTCATTGAATTTAAACCGAACGTTCATTAGAACTTCCATCTTTAAACCTAAGTCTCGTTTGTAAATTTCCTTGTTAGAAACAAAGAATAATTTTATTTCAGAATAATCAATGTCAAGTGGATTTTTAAACTTAATCTTTATAAAGTCAAATAAAGTAGTTTGAAATTTCTCTTTGATATTATCGATTGTAAATCGTCTTGAGTTTTCAATTTTCTTTAATTCAACTAAAGTAATTCCGAAACCTTTCTTGACACACTCCCTTATTATCAGGCAGTCAATAGATGCTGGTCTAAATTCCATGTTAAGCGAATTATAGAAATCATCCACTTTAAGTATTACAAATGAGTTTGGGGAAATTTCATTGTCAAACGTAACACAAACATCATTTTCACAGCAGGTTTGCTCAATATGCTGAGATAACACTTTATGTTCCTTAATTTTTTTTATCATCATTTCCCTCTAAATAATTAAATCGTTCGTTATAAAGTTTCTCTGAAATGTCTTGGAAATTATCGTCATTAATTCCGTCTTCTCTTACTTTCATTTCACTATTATTTGTTGTTCCATCTGCGGTTCTAACTAAATGGTAGACCATTATCTTCTTTTTATCAATCTCTTTCTTTATAAGAAGATTATTCAACTTGTTGAACATATAATTACTATGAGAAGTAATAAAAATTTTAAGCTTTAGTTCAGATAACTTAGCAAATATTTCAATTAGTTCTACTTGCACTTCAGGATGTAAATGTGCTTCTGGTTCTTCAATGAATAGAATGTCATAACCTCGGTCTTTTTTTCGTCTATTTACATTGTCATAATACGGGTCCATAAAAAAGAAATCACGACCTTTGATCGATGCGTACTTGTTATTTAAAATATGCTTAAAATACAAAACCAAGGGAGAAAGCTCTGCTACTATTGATGACGCTTCAGATAAATTTAATTCAAGGTCAATTCCTTTTGGCTTGTATAAAATTCGCCTTGTTTTTTCATTGTATTCAACCTCTCCTCGTAAAATATTATTTTGAAGAAGTTTAATTACGCCTTCAAATTCTTTATTTATATGCTTTTTATCTACCGTAGATAAATCAATAAAATAATCTGCAAGAGGTTCTGATAATGAGGGAAGTTCTATGCTTTTATTCTGCATAAAAAACCTATTTTGTGTAAGTTCTGCAATTATTGGTGTAAAAGCGTTTAATGCTTGATAAAGCCCTGAACGACTTGCCGGCAAATAATAAATATCACGAATATTGAAATCTAATTTTCTAAGTATTTGATTTACTTTCGTAAATGTGTACCTTATAAATTCGTTATAAAATTCTTCTTCTGTAGGCTTACCAAATGCTTTAAGCTCTTTACATATAATGAGAACCTAGTTGATTTAGTAGGCTTTTGAACAATTTCTACTTTCTTAAAATCATCAACATATCTCAAATCCAATGCTCCTTCACTATTTGAAAAAATTGTTAGTTTCTCAGACTTAGAAATAGAAATAGTAAGTTCATAATTTTTATCTGAATACCTATTTTTTAAGTTTTTTAGTGATGAAAAAGTGTTAAGTAACGAGTTTTGTAAACCTTTTAGAATTACTTCTTTTAATTCATTGTCAACAAGTTTTAAAAAGTCTTTTGTGCAATCTATTGAGGTATTACTTTTTAGAGTTTTTACTTTTGTTTTAATGAATTTTTCAAAGGAGTTCTCTTCAGGCTTTTCAAAATAGGGATATCTGTTATTTATTGCTTTGTTTTTAATGTTTTTGATTAAACAATAAAGACAATAAGTTGCATAAGATTTTCCAATTGCGTTTTGTCCATAAATAAGATGCAAATCCTTATCCAGGTCAAACTTCAAATTGTCAATTGGTCCAAAATTTTTATTTCGATTTCCATTTTGATTTTTGTCAGTATAGTTATGATTCAACGTTAATTGTTTTTTGATATTTTAGGTCATTTTGGAAGTCGTGTTAGCATTACGTCCAACTCCGCAATCTCTTACAACTCCATTATCCTTTTTATAAACAAAAGCTCATTATTATAAAAAATGGCCGATCATCCGGTACTATGTCTAAAGCCACAGGCTCGGTACATTTTTTAAGGATGGACTTCAGTCGATTCAATAAGTAAGAGTGTGTAGAGTTGAGAGCCGTAGGCCCGGCACATACCTCTTTGTAGGTGCTTAAAAAAGCTTATTGCATCATCCTTTCTCTGATATACTTTACCGGCGAGCTCCCAAAACTCAAAAACTTTTCATGAAAATCCTTCAGGCTATATTGCTCCCCCATCTTTTTTTGGTAATCATCGCGCAGCAATTGGATGGCTGTTGCACCTGTATAATACGAGCATAGCTGCACCTGCGACAACGTAGCGCGGTGGTATTTTTCCTGCACCTGCTGGTCGGTTTGAAAACATTCTTTTGACAGCAGGTGTACGATCCGCTCCTTTGGTGCATTCATGCATTGGATGTCGTAATCAATAATCACATTGGCCAGTTCGCGCAAACGCCAGATGCCCAACATCAGTTGTATTTCGGCGCTATGGTTTCCCCAGCCATTGTCAATCATCATTTTTTCGGTGTAAACCGCCCACCCTTCAATCATAGGGCCGTTGGTAAACACAGACCGTACTACATCGGGGCTTTTTTTGTTATTGTAAATGCCTTGCAAACAGTGGCCCGGCACCGCTTCGTGAATGGACAATATCTGCGAAGCATAATTATTGGATTCACGTAGGGCGCTCTCGGCTTTGGCTGGTGGGTAAGTGGTCAGGTCGTCAATGTTATAATAGGTGGCTCCCTTTTTTTGATAGGGCGGAATAAACTCAGCACTGGCTATTGTTACCCCTCGTTCGTACACCGGCATGTACCTAACCTTTATGGGTGCACTGTTCGTGTCAAAGGCAAACAAATCCTTGTCAATAATAAACCGTTTAAGGTCGTACACCTGCTGGTTCAATTGAGCAAAAAACCCTGCGGGTGTGGCATGCTGCAACTGTATTTTACTAATAACCATTTGCACCAACTGCAGGCTGTCGGCTGGTTTTGGTGTTACGGAATAATATTTTGTCCAAATGCTATCGGCCAAAACAAACATGGTACGATGATACAATTGCTTATCGGCCATGGCCATGTCGTACACCTGTTCAGGGGTTAAATCAGTAACTATATCGTACTTAAATTTTTGGTCGAACAACGCTTTTCCAATCCTAAAATCGCGGAATGTATAGTTTTTATTGGATAGTATTTTTTGCAGCGCCTCCGCATAACCCTTCATGGCAGCCAACGCCTTTTGAATGTTTTGCTGGAGACTGTCTTTTTCAACAATGCTTAACTGTGAGGCTGCAATAGAATCTTCCAGGGCCTTACCCAACACATCCATACCGCCAATGTTTTGTTGTACAGCCAACTCAATATGCTCCATGGTCGGCTTACGCAAGTTCCTTATTGCAACGGAATAATACTTATCTGCAGGTTCCAAATAGTGTAATAGTATTTTCAATCGCTCGGTTAACGGCGCATATGGCTGGTTAATAATATAATCGCAAGGGCCACTAATGTTGTACATAGATGCATCCCACTCCTGTTGTTTAAAAACCGAAGTGTACCATATGTCGCTCTCAAGTTGGTTCCTGATAATGTTAAAGCTGATCTTATTGTTGTCGTTCAATGCATTGTAGCCAAGGTTTGTAAGGCTATCCAACCACCGGCGGCTAAAGGCGAGGTTATCGGCAAAGGCCGCGCTGTCGGCCACCACCATCTTATCATAATATTTTCCATAGCCGGAATAAACAGCACCCGAGGGATATTGCTGCCAGTACAAGTCTAAAAACCGATCTTCAAATTTAAGGAAAGCTACATTGGGCTCACCTGTAGTTGACAACTTTTTAGGGCTGCAGCCCATCATAACAACTATTGAAAAAGCGATGGACGATATGATTGTTTTCACGTGGTATGTTTTTAAAAATCTAATGGATATTTTATTGATAAAGAAGCTTTGCTGAAATGAGATAATGGTGATCGAATATTTATTTACACCTTCAAAAATATCTTCTTCTTAAACATATAATAACACAGCCCCCACTCCAGCGCAAAAATGCACAGCGACGAAATAATGGCACTTAACATTTCCGGAAAGTTGGCCATCGACATTAACCCACCTGTAAGTGCTGTAACGTAATCATTAAACCACCGGCTGCCCACTATTTCAAAAAACAGGTATATAAACAAGGAGTTCATCCCCAGCACCATAAACAGCAGCCAGCCTTTGGTGTGCTGCCTTACATCTACCCACCAATAAAAAATAGCAAGGCCAACCAAACACCAACCCAGGGAGGCAAGTATAAACGATGAGGTAGCAATCCGTTTAATGATGGGCGTTATGCCAAATCCATTCAATGCAAAACCAAGGGCAAAGGCAATGGCAGCCCAAATAAATAGTTGTTTCAGTTTATCGGTTTTGTGGGTCATTAGCAGCTTACCTGCCAAAGCTCCGGCAATGGTATGCACGGCAGTAGGTATGCAGTTGATGGCCACCCAACCACCATTGTTTATTTTATTCATCAACAAAAGGTCCATGTAGTTGCCAAAGTTGTGTTGGTCGGTAAAAGGCTGGTTAAAGCCAGGTACATTGGTAATCCTGTACAGTACTTCGGTTAATACCAACAGCCACACACAAGCGCCTATCTGTACCACAACCGGCAGGCGAAACAATAAAAAAGCTACCAGTATGGTAAACGACAACTGGGTAAGCACATCCCACAATTCAAAGCTTAAACCTTTTCTTCGTACAGCATAATCCAATACCCCAAAAAAGAATAACCACGCACAGCGCCTTAGTATTTTTTTAGCCTGTTGCCCCCAGGGCATACCATATTGTTGCTGTTTGGTAAGCGAGTATGCCATGGCAGTGCCGGCCATAAACATAAAGCCGGGTTGTATCAAGTCCCAAAAAAAAAGCCCATGCCATGGGTGATGAAATAACTGGCCGGTAATGGCCGTCAAAAAGGTTCCTTCGGCTAACTCGTGCAGGTGTTCGTATAGGCCGGTACTCTCAAGAGCCAGCAAAACCATAATAAATCCCCGCATCACATCAAGCGATAACAGGCGGTTGGAGGGTTGTAGGGTATTCATACGTAGGGCAAGCGCTTTTAAACGTGTGGGTTGAAAGTAATTAATTCAACCCAAAAAAAGTAGAAAGAAATGGGTTGGCAAAACCGGCAAGCTTACTACATTTAATTATGCAAAAACAAGTTACCTGTAACATCGTACTAGAAAAGCCATTGCCAGGTGTGGTGTATGGTCTTCAAAAAGGAAGTGGAGCGGTGTACGAAACCATACAACAAATAAAAGCTGGCTATGACGACCTGTTGTTTACTTTTTCTATAACCCTTATTTTAGGCAGTAACAATGAGTTTGATTGCAAAGGCCCCTTTGTTCAGGGACCCCAAAAAAGCAGGTTCATTTACATTAATATTGGCACCAGCGCCGGCCAGGTTGAGTCGTTTTGGACCCGAAGATCAAAAGTTCCACTAACCCTGGACAACCAAATAATTACACATGTTTCGCAGCACGATGATATTGTTATTCAAACCGCGGTTCCCGGTATTGGTAAAGACGGCGGCCCCAACTGCGCTACGGTAAAACCTTTTGCAGGATGGACGATAGCACAACAACCGGGTAAATAAGTAATTCAATTAAACATGACCACCCTACATCGCACCACAGCAGCCGATCGTCATTTTATACAATTGGTACAATTGCTCGATAATGACCTTGCCATGCGCGACGGGGAGGATCATTCGTTTTATGACCAGTTTAATAAGATCATTTATATTAACCATGCAGTAGTATTATACTGTGATGAAATACCAGTTGGCTGTGGCGCGATAAAACCATTTGATACGCAAAGCGCCGAGGTAAAGCGCATGTACATATTACCAGCGCACAGGGGCAGCGGACTGGCCGGCCAAATACTGGCGGAACTTGAACAATGGGCTGCGGAGGTAGGATACACCCAATGCATTTTAGAAACCGGTAAAAAGCAGCCCGAAGCGATAGCCCTTTATAAAAAAAATGGTTATGAGGTTACAGCTAACTATGGCCAGTACCACGGCGTTGAAAATAGTGTTTGCATGTGTAAACGCCTTGTGGGGTAACTCCAACTTCGATTCAAGAAAAAGAAGCAGACGGAATATGCCGATCCTGGACTGCCAATTTCAATATTAACCACTCAAAATGTCCATTGCCCAAAGTAATACCAATAAACATTCACTTGCGGGTAATCAATCTCATTATTGATATTTACATTGGTCTTGATATAATTTATTAGGAATGCCTTTGATGATATATCTTAAATTTAAGGCACATAGTGTAACTATAATTACAATTTAGTTTATGCTTATTACCGAACAATCAGTGGCATTACACGAAACGCTGCAATAGACGGGCTATGGTTCGTTTAAAGATTTTGCCCTTGTAAAAGCGAAAGAAAAACTATTAGAAAAAATAAAGATGTGCACTTACCACATTAAAAAGTTTGAAGGTAAATAGGGAGTTGACTATACTGGTTTTTTCAAAACCTTTCATCAATTAAACTATCCTTTACTCGAAAAAGAAGAGGATAGTGCAGAATGGAATGCAGAATTAAAGCATTTCAATATTTTACAAAAAAGGTTAGCTCGTGTTAAATGATGATAGTTACAAGTTTGCTCTCACGCAAAAAATTCCAAATGCAATTATTTCGTTAAACCTTTATTACCAATATTAAAACGAACGGTAAGGTTCAACTTTTGTGGAGTTATTAAAAACCTACCATTATGAAAAAAGTTTACATTCTTTGCTTCGTTTGTTTGTTCTCGCACCTCTTAACGGCTTGCAGTAAAGAAGTTTTTAAGTCGTACGACAGGCGGGTGATAGGCACCTGGAAATTACACGATATTGATAAGTTTGGTTTTGGAAGATCTAACAATATACCCTTTGGTGAAGATGGAATATTTACGTTTGGCGATAATGGTCAATTGACGTACTTATCTGGTAGAAATGTGTACAAAGGCAGCTGGGATATCATAAAAAATTTCCGTGATGACAACAACGTAAATACGTTGCACATAACCCTCATAGATTTTGTTAACCAGCAGGTAATAACAGAATATTTTAGCAGAATATTATTTACAGGCACTAACCGTTTTAATACGTCCATAAACGAAAGTTTAAGAACCTACGTTTTTAGGTTTGTGAGACAATAAATATTACCGATTAGTATCCTTAAATGATTGCCGCTATTTGGTAAACTCAATGCTAAATATAAAATCATGATAAAAAAGGCTGAATAAGATTACCAACAGTACAGAGTGCGACCTCTATAATCATAGAGGCAGGCTGCAACGACTGATGAAAACTGCTATAAAGCTTGGTTCCAAAATATAAGCACCAGATTGCCTATAGTCATTTATCCTTAGGTATACTAAAAATAGTTTTAATCGCCTTTGAGGAGGAAGTTTTGGTAATACGATACGATATTATCGTCAGATTTGTAATTTACAAACAATGCAAAAAAGCTTTTCTTTTACCAAAATGATTAACACCTTAGCAAACATAGCCTTAATAATACACGGTGGCAGCGGCCAAATACACGAACAACCACTGTCGTTAATAAAACAAACGGCCTACAAAAAATTAATTAGCGAAGCATTGCAGGCGGGTTTTACATTGTTACAACAAGGCCACACCGGTGTTTCGGCGGTGGAAACTGCCATTAAATTTTGGAGAACGGCCCGCTGTTTAATGCAGGCCGCGGGGCTGTCTTTGCTAATAATAAACAAATTGAACTGGATGCCTCCATAATGGATGGAGCCAACTTTAAAGCTGGTGCCGTTGCCGGAGTTAAAACGATAAAAAATCCGATTACCGCCGCCAGGATGGTGATGGAAAATTCAGGGTATGTTTTACTGACCGGCACGGGCGCAGAGCAGTTTGCCACCTTAAATAAACTGGATATAGTTGACCCGTCTTACTTTAAAACAGCTGATCGCTGGCAACAGATAATTGACATTAAAAAAAGAGAGGCTGCTAATGCAATCATACATCCTTCCTTAAAATTTGGAACCGTTGGTGCGGTGGCTATAGACAACCTCGGCCACCTGGCAGCAGGAACCTCCACCGGGGAATGCTTAACAAAAAATTTGGCCGGGTGGGCGGCTCATCAATCATTGGCGCAGGCACTTATGCAAACCATATCTGTGCAGTTTCGGGCACAGGTCATGGTGAGTATTTTTATACGACATACCGTGGCCAGGGAAGTAGCCTCATTAATTGAATACAAATATCTGCCAGTTGGCATTGCCGCCCAAACAGTGCTCAATAATGTATTAGCGGCAGGCGGCAGAGGTGGTTTAATTGCAATTGACAGTTTTGGCAACCTTGCCATGCCACACACCACCCAGGGCATGTTTTAAGCTTACATAAAAGCAAAAGGGGAGGCGGTAATGAACGTATGCAACATGATTATAGAATAATTAAAAATTACCCAATCCGTTTTGCTGCTAAAACCAACACGATTAACCCAAAGAAAATCTGTATTATACAAACCGAAACTTTAAAATTTAAACCTGAGTATTTACAAGGTTCTCCGCCCATTTAGCTGCTATGTCTTCTAAAATTTTACCAACACTGTCTACATTTAATTTATAACATTACATAATTCGGTAACTTGACCTTAATCCACAAATAACTAACGCTTATTTTATTATGGGAAAATATTCCCTGCCTAAAGGCTTATGCAAACAACGTATAGTTCCTTTCAAATGGTTTATCATTTATGTCAGAATAATAGGCTCGTGTTTGCTGGTTTGTTTATCCTTAGCCGGGTATACCCAAAACCTAACTGGTAGCTTTAAAATAAATGGCAGGCTGGCTGTACGGGGAGAAACTATACAGGTTTGTGTTGGTGCAAAACTGTTATTTGAAAACGCCGATCCAATTGCTGAACGGTTATTTTGGCGCTTTAAGAATGGAACACCTCCCACATCTGCCAGCCTATCTTTTGTTACAGTTACCTTTAACAATGTTGGTACCGATAGCGCAGTGCAGGTTGCCGTCAGGGGAAACGATACCGTGGTAACCTTTGTACTGGTAAAGGTTAACAATACCCGCCCTGCCGCAGCTTACACCTTTACCCCGGCCAACGAATGTGGCAATATTCCTATACAATTTGATGGAACAACCAGTACGGGTACCGGACTTACCTACCGCTGGAACTTTGGCGATGGAAACTCCGCCACCACCGGGCAGCCATCGCACCAGTTTCTATCTGCTATCGGTCTATCGGGCACACAACCCTTCCCGGTGCAATTGATTGTAACCAATAACCTTCAATGCAGCGATACCGCAGTAAGAATAGTAACCGTAAAAAAAATTCCAGATGCAAAACTGGGCAATCCAAACACCGACATAGATACCATCAGCTACCAGGGCGTTACCACCTTTAGAAAATGCATAAACATTCCCATACACGTTTTTAAATTCACCAACGCCACTACAACACAGTCCATCAATACCAAATACACCATACAATGGGGCGATAACAGCCCCGACAGCGTATTTACCTCCTGGCCTGCTAACGTTATTATATCGCATCCATACACCATAGGCCAGCACTTTTTAACCCTCACCGTGGATGGCAGCACTGGCTGTAAAGGCATAAAAAAGTACAATATCTTTTTGGGCACCAACCCTGCGGGAGGCTTTGCCAGCCCCGGTAATACCAACATTTGTAGCAACAACAATTTAAGCTTTATTATTTCGGGCTATGCCAACAACCCACCGGGCACCTCGTACACTATTGTTACCAACGATGGCACACCAGTTGAAACCTTTCAACACCCACCCCCTGATACTGTAACCCATTTTTTTGCTGTTGCCTCTTGCGGCTTTTCAAGCAGCAATGGCTTTCAAAACTATCTAAACGCATACAGTTCTACACTCATTATTCAAAACCCCTGCGATGCAACTAGTATAGGTGTAATACCCATTTATGTTTCGGGTATACCCAAAGCCAACATATTTATTTCACCAACGCCCAATATCTGCGTTAATAATACCATCTCCTTTTTTAATATTTCATCGGGTGGTGGAGTAATTACTACGCTTGGCGGCGGTAATTCCAGTTGTACCCTCAATTCAAAACAGGTGTGGGTTATTTCACCCTCCACGGGCTACAACGTTACCAACGGCATTCAAGGCAATCTTAATAACTCGCCACTCAATACCAACAGTTGGGTTACCGGTACTAATTTTCTTAATGTTAATTTTACCACAGCCGGCACCTACAATGTAAAAATGTATGTAGGTAACGACCGCTGCGGCACCGATACCATTTCCCGCATTGTTTGCGTACGCAATCCGCCAAAAGCTTCGTTTGTATTAAGTAAGAATACAGGCTGCGCCCCCGACTCAATCACTATTAATAATACCTCGCCATTGGCGGGCTGCCAGGGCGATACCTATAGCTGGGATGTAACGTATAGCGATGCACTTGGTTGCGCCGGTGTTGGTGGCACCAGTTTTAGCTACACCCAGGGCGCCAACTTAAATACCAAAAACCCCGGCCTTGTATTCAATAAGGCTGGCAGGTATATCATTAAATTAACGGTGTCGTCAATCGGCACGGGTTTTACCTGTGCTAACGCCACCTTTACCGATACCTTTTTTGCCCGGGCAAAACCCAGGCCCGTTATTAACCCCATTGGTGCGGTTTGTATTGGTAACGATATTACACCCACCGTAACGGTCAACAACTGTTACAATACCACGCCAGCCAGCTATCTATGGGTATTTACCGGTGGCACTCCCGATACTTCGCTATTACAAACTCCCGGAAGTATTAGCTACAGCGCCATAGGTAATTTTCCCGTTAAGCTATCGGTCACCAACGAGTGCGGCACTGCTACGCTAACCGATACCGCACGTATTACTTCTACGCCAACAGCCAATGCCGGTGCTCATAAAACCACCTGTAGCAACCAATCCATACCTTTGGGCAGCAGTCCGGCAGCCGGCATTGCCTATGGCTGGAAACCAACTACCGGTCTTAACAACAGCATTGTTGCCAACCCGCTGTTAACTTTCGCCTATAACGGACCCTCAGCCGATACCGTGCTTACCTATGTATTGACTGCCTCCGCCGGCCCTAATTGCTCCAGCACCGATACCGTATTAATAACCATAAAAAAGAACCCGTCAATAGCTGTAACACCCCAAACCGTTGCTGTCTGCGCCGGTTCGGGCACAATGCTTACCGCATCGGGCAGTGTAAGTTATACCTGGTTGCCTGCGGCTGGCCTTAACCAAACCACCGGCGAAAGTGTGGAGGCCGCGCCTTCATCTACCACCCAATACACGGTTACCGGCTTGGGTGCCAATGGCTGCACTGCACAGGCTGCAACACAGGTATCAGTCATAAATTTTTTAAATGTTCAGGCGGGTGCCGATACCCTGGCCTGTAACACCAGCACGGCTGTACAACTTACGGGTTCACCTGCGGGCGGTGTTTGGTCAGGTAGCAATTTTCTATCCCCTGCCGGGGCTTTTAATGCAACCGTTGCGGGCAATGGGGTGTACAAACTTTTTTATACAGCAGGCAACGGCGGTTGCCTTAGTAGCGATAGCGTATTGCTTACCATTATTAATGCACCGGTAGCCAATGTGGGCAATGACACCGTTGTTTGCCAAAGCAGTACTTTTTTTCAATTAAAAGCTATGCCTGGCGGCGGAAGATGGACAGGTAGTACACAAGTATCGGGCAGCGGATTGTTTAACCCGGCCACTCCCGGAACGTATAGCCTTATGTACACCATTGGTGGCGGCACCTGCATAGGCCGCGATACAATTATTGTAACCGTAAGCAGCGGTATCGCCAACAACCTCATAAGCGGTAATCAATCTATTTGTACTGGCAACCAGCCATCCACTATTAACGGACAAAATATTAGCGGCGGCGGTGGCACCCCAACCTATCGGTGGCAGCAAAGTACCGATAGCCTTTTGTTTACCACCATTACCGGGGCAAATGCGGCCAGCTATCAACCCCTCATTTTAACACAAACCACCTGGTACCGACGACTGGCCGCTACCACTGTTTGTGGCGGCCCCGAAACCAATACCAGCAACCTAATAAACATCACCATTAACCAAAACGCCATTGCGTTTTTTAACCCAACCAATACCGTTGGCTGCATACCCTTTGCCATTACCCCGGCCATCATAAACCTTACGCCCTATAACAACCTGGTAAAGGAATACCGCTGGCTGGTAAACGGCAATTATATAGGTAGCGGCCAAAACTTTCCCGGCTATACCATGCGCAACAATGCCGACAGCATTACTATTACCCTTGTGGCAGTAAGCGCCTTTGGTTGCAAAAACGATACATTATCAAAAGGTTTCACCACCCTCGAAAGGCCCGATCCATCGTTTACCCAAACCGGTACCATTGGTTGCGGGCCGCTAAATATTTCGTTTGCAAATACAACCCCCAATGCCCCCCGGTACACCTACCTGTATAATTTTGGACAGGGCCAAACCAGCACCGCCGTACAACCCGGCTCCATTACTTTTCCAATAAATCCTAATTATGGCGATACCGTGTACCGCATTAGCCAAACCACGTTTTCGGCCTGCGATACTATTACCAACACCAGCACCGTAACCGTTCGTGCCCAGCCAAAAGCATTGTTTACGCCCAACCGTACCGAAGGCTGCAGCCCTATGCGGGTAAATTTTACCAATACCAGCCGTGGCAGTAACGCCAATTATATGTGGAGTTTTGGCGATGGCACTCCGTCCATACCAGCCACCACACCCGGTATTCAACACACCTTTACTACCGGGGTTAAAAACACCTTTTATGTAAAGCTTACCGGTACCAACGATTGTGGCAGCGACTCCCTGGTATATGCTATTGTAGTCAACCCCAATTCCATCCGTATTGATTTTGCGCTTAATGGTAACGAGCGGTTTGGCTGTGCACCACATACCGTCAACTTTGTAAACAACACCAGCGGTGCCAACACCTTTATGTGGAATTTTGGCGATGGAACCACCCTGTCAACTTTACAAGGCATAGATACGGTAAGGCATACCTATACCACCTCCGGCAATTTTAATGTGCAGTTGCTGGCGGCCAATGGTTGCAACGATACTACCGATACCGAACAGATTACCGTGCAGGTACAACCCGTGGTGGCTTTTACCGCCTCTCCACTGCAAACCTGTGTTAGCGATACCATACGTACCACTAATACCAGCGATACCAACATCAGCTACCGCTGGCGGTTTGGCGATGGCACCACGGCTTCAACCCGCAGTCCGCAAAAGGTGTATACCCAACCGGGTAACTACCGCATATCGTTGGTGGGCAGCCGCGTGTTTGCACAGGGCCTTAGTTGTAGCGATAGTGCCTTTGCCAACATCGTTATCCGCGATACCATACCCGGCAATTTTACGGTGAGCGACAGTATCGGCAACTGTATTCCCTTTACCGTTTTGTTTACCAACAACAATGCTTCCAATAACAATCAATGGACGTTTGGCGATGGTACCAGCGGCACCGGTATTGCCACCACGCATACCTATACCCGACCCGGCAATTATTTAGTTACGCAAACCAGCCGGTCGGCCGAAGGCTGCACCTATAAAGCAATCAAAAACATTTCGGTTACCGCACCCGTGGGCAGCCTCGCCTACACAGGCGGCTATACCTGCACGGGCAACAGCATCCGCTTTGAGGTAAAAGCCACCAATACCACCAACTACACTTTTGTGTTTGGCAATGGGGACTCACTTACCACTACCAATGCGGTGGTCACCCATCAATACAACCAGCCGGGCAGCTATGTACCCTACGCATGGCTAAACACAGGCACCTGCCGCCAAAAAGTTTTTACAGGCGATACCATCAAAGTTGATAGGATTAAGGCGGGCTATACCTACAACCAGCAATACAGTTGCGGTAATACCGGTACCCGGTTTGCCGATACCTCCTATTCGTTTTTCGGCATCCGTACCTGGCAGTGGAATTTTGGCGATGCCACCATATCCTCTGCAAAAAACCCGGTTAAAAACTACACCCAAAACGCCCTCAACTTTGTACAGTTGCAGGTTATTGGCAACAGTGGTTGTACTGCCACTGTTACGCTGCCCATTCAAACTTTTGTACGCAATTATCCTCAGGTAACCATTGGTGCCGATAGCACAGGCTGTACCGGCCAGCCGGTTACCATGCGTGCATTGGTGGTTTCGGCCGACTCCGTATCTACCAACAACTGGCTATTTGGAAACAACACATCCGCTGGTGGTCTTAATGTAAAACCAGTGTACAATAGCGCTGGCATGTACACGGTAAGGCTTATTGCGTCCACCATTTTTGGCTGTAGCGATACGGCTAGTAAAACCATCGGCATTAATGCAAGCCCTGTTGTAAATGCCGGACCTAACACGTTAATTTGTCTTGGCCAGCAAGCCCGTTTGCAGGCCACCGGCACAAGCAGCTACGAGTGGTTACCCGCTAACTTTTTAAGCTGTACCAACTGTGCCAACCCTGTGGCTACTGCCACCATTAGCACCGCGTATGTGGTAAGGGGTACCAATGCACAAGGCTGTACATCGGCCGATACCATGTTAGTAGAAGTAATACAACCTATAAAAGTAACCGTGTCGCCTGCCGATACCATTTGTATTGGCGACCGCACACAATTGTTTGCCAACGGTGGTACCCGCTTTTTGTGGAACCCCGCCAACGGCCTAAGCAGTGCCACAGAGCCCAACCCGATAGCCACCCCGGTCAAAACCACGCCATACCGCGTTATTACCGGCGATCGCTATAATTGCTTTGCCGATACCGGCTACGTTACCGTGGTGGTAGGCCTGTACCCTACCGTGCGGCTGGGCACCGGCACATTGGTGGTGGCCGGCACCGATATACGCTTTAACCCAACCTTTACCAACGGCCCGTTTAAAAACTACCTGTGGACACCCAATGTGGGCCTTACCTGCAGCAACTGCCCCAACCCCGTGGCCACCATAAACAACAACATCACCTACAGGCTAACCGCCCAAAATATATATGGCTGCAGCGCAGGCGATACCATTAGCTATACCGTACAATGCCAGGAGGCGCAGCAGGTATTTGTACCCAATGCCTTTAGCCCCGATGGCGATAATGTAAACGATGTATTAATGGTGCGGGGCCGTGGCATAGCAACGGTAAAATATTTCAGAATTTTTAATAGGTGGGGCGAGTTGGTATTTGAGCGCAACAACTTTAACCCCAACGATCCATTACAGGGTTGGGATGGCCGCATACGCGGGCAGGCGGGTAACCCAGATGTGTATGTGTACACCGCCGAGGTAATTTGCTCGGCCGGGGGCGTATTTGTAAAAAAAGGGAATGTAACATTGTTTAGATAGTGGAGCGGGTAATGCCGGCAAAGGATTATTGCCTGGCAGCAAAAAGGCAATTAATGAGTGAAGGCGGATTAAATGTTAATACCAGCAAGAAATCAGTAGGTGGCCTGCCTGCAGCCTGCCTCTGCAACTGTAAAGGTCGCAATCTCTGCCAGTTCCGGTTTGGCAGGCGTTCCGGTCAGGTCGGCTTTTATTGGCAAAGCAACGTGCATTGTAAATAAAATATTGGGAAAGCATCATGAAGGGGGACTAATTTTTAATACCAGCAAAAAATCATTGAGCATCATCCTTGCGTCGCAATCCTTTCATCGGCAAACCATTGGGCGGCTACAACGAGGTGTAAACAGATAATAGTAAGGCGGGTTAAATGCTGATGCTATCAAAAGATTATCGGGCGGCATCTTTACCCGCATGGATGATTAGGACCAGACGGGTGTCGCCATCCACGTCCTTCCTGTCAGCCGGGTGTTCAAAGGCAAACCATTGGGCGGCTACAAAAAGGTAATAATAAAGCGTAGTTAATGCCGGGCGAAAGATTTTTAGATAGAGCCATAAGGCGGACAGGGTATTGATGAATTGATGTTCAATAAAAGCTGAATAGAAGGCAAATGGCACAAGGGAGCGTCGCAAGAATTTTGAAAAGTGTACTAATGATGACCAAAAAAAAATCTAAAAAAAATGTGCGTATGAAACCGTATTTACTACTACTTACCCTGTTACTGAGGCTGGCTTCGGGCCGGGCACAGGACCTTAATTTTTCGCAATTTTATGAACAGCCACTATTGCGCAACCCGGCGCTGTCAGGCATTTTTAATTGCAACTTCAGGGTTAAAAGTGTATTCCGTAACCAATGGCAAAGTGTAACGGTGCCCTACCAAACTACGGGCCTGAGTGTGGAAATGAAGTTTCCGGGAAATGCCGGCAACTGGCACGGAGCCGGGCTGCAGGTAATGCACGATGTAGCGGGCGACAGCCGCCTTAGCCGCACCATGGTGCTGCCGGGTTATAGCTACCACCTGCAACTGAAGGAGCAAAACTACCTGAGCTTTGGTGTGCTGGCAGGCCCTGTAAGCAGCCGTTTTGACCCCAGCCAACTTACCTGGAACGACCAGTTTGTAAATGGCCGGTACCTGCAAACCAACCCAACGCAGCAGCAATTGCTCAACACCAGTCGTACGTACCTTGATTTGGCTGTAGGCCTTATATTTAGCCGCCCATTAGGCGAGTTGGGCGATATGTATGTTGGTGGCTCGCTGTTTCATGCCAACCAACCGGTGGTTAGTTTTAGCCCTGCCAACAACAACCGTCTTAGCCGCAAGTTGGGCCTAAACATGGGGGTAACGGTGCCCTCGGGCGCCAGCAACAGTTTTACCATGTATGGCGATGGGTTTTGGCAGGGTGGTAACCAACAGTTTATGCTGGGTGGTTTTTACGCCATTGGCCTGGCCGATGAATACTACGACGACCAAAACAAGACGAGCCTTAGCCTCGGCGGCGTGTACCGTTGGGACGATGCATTTATACCCGTACTTAAACTTGACATAAAGCAGTTTAGTATTGGCCTTAGTTACGACGTAAATGTGTCAAAGCTAAAAACGGCCTCGCAAAGTCGCGGTGGGTTTGAGCTTACCCTTAGTTACCGTAACTGTAGCATTGGCGGCGACCGTAACGGGCTGCCCTGCCCAAGGTTTGGTGGTAATTTTTAAACATACTTTAACCTGTGCCGCACTACCTTCAACCCAATGAAACTGCTATTGCTGCTACTTACTATACTATGTGTGCATTTTTCCGCCATGCCACAGGCAGGCGATTTTGTATTGGTGCAGAAAAACGGGCGTACGGTTAAAAATTTTTTTAAAGGCGCCAATGTGCGCTTTGCCACAGTTGGTGGCAAATGGTACGACGCCCGTATTGAAAAAATTAGCAACGACAGTATTTTTTTTAAAGAAGTGATTATACAACAGGTGGGCACTTCCTTTGGCGTGGCCCGGCTTGACACTATGACCACCTATATGCAAAAAGTTCACTATCGCGATATTGTGGCTATCCCCCGCCGAAAGGAATCGTTTAGCTATGTAAAAAACGGCACCCTGTTTATGCTGGGTGGTGCAGGCTATGCCGCCCTAAACCTTATTAACAGCGCCTCCCAGGCCTACGCGCCGTTTGGCAGAGACAACCTGCCGCTGCTGGGCACTGCCGCCGGGGTATTTTTAGTTGGTAAGGTGTTAAAAAAAACGCATCGCTATTATCTGCCGATAGGCAAAAAATACACGCTGCGGTATATTAGGGCCTGAGGGGCGGTTGTGCGGGGTTGCTTATATTGCGCCTTTATGCAGGCCCATGACCATTAAAGATGTATTCAAAAAATTTTTCAGGCGGTTTTTTAAACTGGTGTTTTGGCTTTGGCTGTACAGCACCATTTACCTGGTGGTATGCAAATGGATTATGCCGCCTGTAACCCTTACCCAAATAATGAGCCTGGTAGAAGGGTATGGATTAAAAAGAGACTACGTAAACTATAATGAAATGGCCCCTGCAGCAAAACTGGCGGCCATGGCCAGCGAAGACCAGTTGTTTCCCGACCATAACGGCTTTGACTGGAAGTCGCTTGAAAAGAGCATGCAAACCAATACCCGCAAGCGAAAAAAAACCCGTGGTGCCGGCGCAAGTACCATTAGCCAGCAGGTAGCCAAAAATGTATTTCTTTGGCAAGGCAGTGGTATAATGCGCTATGTGCGCAAAATACCGGAGGTTTATTTTACCATGCTTATTGAATGGATATGGGGCAAGGAACGAATATTGGAAGTGTATTTGAACATAGCCGAAATGGGCGAAGGAATTTTTGGCATAGAAGCCGCCTCGCAGGCCTATTTTAAAAAACCGGCTGCAAACCTCAGCCGGGCACAAGCCGCCATTATCATATCAAGCCTGCCCAGCCCTAAACGCTATACGGTAAAACCTATGAGCCGCTGGGTAAGCTGGCGCTACCCACGGGTAATGCAGCAAATGACCAATATTGACGATGACCCCGATGTGCAGACGTTAGTTTATACTTCTAAAAACAAAAAGTAAGGGGGGAAACTGGGCGTTGGATTTAATGGTGCATTTTTGGTTGGGTTATAAGAAAATTAACTGGCCACTCCATTTCAATTTGTTGTTATAATAACAATACTAACCAACATTCATTTCACAATCACAAATCCATCAATGCAATCAAAATGGTTGATAACAAAAATCTAATGATAACACGTATTACGACAATATTTACGCTTTTAATGCTATCCATAACTATAACTTATGGTCAAAAATTTGAACCATTAACGTTAGCCAAAAAATTATTTGGCAAAGACAGCGTTACTAATATGGGAGATTATATTACAGGGGAATACACAGGACAACCTAATGGACAATCTTTTCCGAAAGAGGTAACAACAATATTTTCTTTACTTGGACGGCCAGGTAAAACGGCTGTGGTAGCTATGACAATTTTAGATTCATTAGGAAACGGACTAAACACCTATTTGCATTTTGAAAAGGACAGTGTTTGGAAACTGAACGCTTTTAGGGTATTGGCAATGACAGGCATAATTGAACAAGTGAAAATTGAACTTGAAAAAATGACGCCACAACAAGTGGACGGTATTATCGCCAGGTCAAAAAAGAAGAAGAAAGGCGATTTCTTAATGTTTATATCAAGAGAAGATTATTACTTTCAATTAGGTAATGCAAAACTGACGGTTGAATTAGACGATAATATCGCAAAACACTTTGTGACAAATCAGGCAGAATTTGAACGAATTAAAAATGTAGCATTTGACGAACTTGAAAGTAAAAATGGTAATGAAGAAGGGAAATTGAAATTGCTTGAAAATGTAAAGTCAGACTATCGCAAATTATTTATCTCATCGGTATCTTTTGTCGACTATGAAGTTGGTAGTAATTGTTTAACCTTTTTAATTGGCGGAATACTAGATAATACTGTTGGATACTTATTTATAAAAGACAAAAAAGATTTACCAGAGATGAACCCTGATAGAATAATTTATATTAAAGAAATAGGAAACGGTTGGTACATTTACAAGACGACTTAACAACCAAACCGAGAAAAGATTACTAAACTCGGTTTGGCAATATGGCTACAGGCAGCCCGACGTCGCGGATCAAAGGCATTTGGCTATTCATTGGCAGTTTCAGCTTAATGTTATAAATTAAGCAGCAATAGCAATCATTAAATTACTTTATCGGCTTCACCTGTGAAATGAAATAATACGGAATTTTAACATAATGCCGAGCCACAACGATCATTGTTATAGCAAAAGAAAGGGCATTTACAATAGCCGTAGCAGTAATAAAAAGATTAGTCATTAATTAAAATGAAAGTACCTGCCAGAATTATTTTTGCCGCCATTCATCAATTTTGTTCGGGTTGCCGCAACTGTATTTAATTGCTTTGAGGTAAAGGTGGGTCCGCATATAAGCAATTTCCTATATGCTTGCCTTTCTAAGTCAACCGGAGCAATTGTTTCTACTTCTTGCTTAAGTTTTGTCAATTGTATGGCTGCTGCTTCATTAAATGCCAGGCCGTTTTTAAACAATGCAAAAAGCCTAAACATGGCAACCGGTATTAGTATAAAATCAGGTTTTTTATATTATAGCAACTTTTCTACAGCGTGTATTGCCTGTTTTAAACGCTGGTCATAGTTGCCACTAATGGTTATAAAAGAAATGGATTGCCGCGAAAGTGTATTGTGATAAATGGTAAATAACTGCCTTCGTATATTTTCATCGGGATACTCCCGCATTTCGTCCCGTACCCACGGCAGGTCAGTATAGCATAAAAGGTAAAGGTTGTATTTGCGTTGTTGTATCTGTTGTAAAATGTAGGCATGGCATTTACCAAAAACAAATTCGCACCAAACCCGCATTACCTGCATATCTGTATCAATAAACAACGGCCTCGGTTCAGTATTTTGTTTTGTGTTCATTTTTGCTACAAATACATCCTCTTGCGCTAATTGCCCCTGCGCAATGGTAAGCAGTTGGCTGTAAGTATACCCCGTTCCATTTTTCGCCAAAAAATTGCGGGCATATTCGGGGCACCAAAGGGTATCAAAATGCTGTGCCAGTTGTTTGCAAAGGGTACTTTTGCCGGTACTCTCCGGGCCAATAATTACCACTTTAATTATTTTACTCATTGGGGTGGGCAGTTTTAAGTTGGGTATAATTACTGGCACGCCTTCTCCATTCAATCAGTCCGGCTACGGCCATTATTAATAAAATAAAATAATAAACGGTAGTAAAGGCATATCCTTTTACGTAATACAATGGCATAGAGGCTATGTCAGTCAAAATCCACCATATCCAGCTTTCCACTTTCTTTTTTGCCATTAACCACATACCAGTAAAGGCGCTGGCACTGGCAAAGGCATCGGCCCACGGTATGGCCCCTGGCGCAAAACTCTTTTTTAGTACACTCAGTGCCAGGTATATGATAATAAAAAATGCTCCAAAAAATAATATGTGGCCTGCCCACTCCCGCTTGCTGGCAGTAGTAATTTTTACCAAAGGGGCTTTTACCACATCTTTTTTTACCCATAACCACCAACCATAAATGCTCATTATGGTATAATACAGGTTTACGGCGGCCTCGCCCAACAAGCTTTCTTTTAGGCTTAGGTAAATATAAAAAGTGGTGTTTATAAGGCCGGTTGGGTACACCAGTATATTTTCTTTTCGGGAAAAAGCTACACTTACAATGCCCGATATTACCGCCAAAAATTCAAGCAACCGGGTTTGCAGCAGGCTCTTGTAAAACTGGCTTAAAAATGCAGGTATATCCAACCAGGTATTTTTTAGGTAGATGTATAAATTCTTTTCCAATGTGGGCCACATACCATTTCCATTACAATGCCCGTTGGTTAATTAATCGCGGTAACTAAAGGCCGGCTTTCTTCAACTTCTTTAACAGTATTTGACAAACACATTACCGCAGCGTCAAAATTGGTAAAAGCACCAATGTTACAGCCGCGGTTTGTGGCTACCATTTAAAAAAAGCAGCCCGCTTGTAACTGTCGTCGTTCATGGAAAGTATGGCTGTTTTTCGCCTAAAGGGGAGGCCATAGTTTACCGGGCTGCTTGCCAGTTCAAACACAGTAAGCTTTTGTAATATGGACAATGTTTTGCGAATATTAACCAACATTGGACGGTCTTTTTTTAGCTGATGCCTTTTGCGCCAGCGATTGCAACATGCCCTTTATTGTTTCCATATCCAATTGGCCGGTGGGTGTTTGTATACTATTGCCAAATTGTATACTTTCAATATTTAAATCCATAGGCATGCTTTAAGCTGGCATTTCACAGCAATATAAATTTACATTGGTAACAGGCCCACGTGTATTTATACAAACGCATTCCAACCCTGGGCCGTAAGCTTGTGGCTATTACCCCCTTTGGTAATAATATGTATTCCCTCTTCAATAGGAGTCATATAACCGATTACCGAAATTTCCTCGTTCAACACAATTTTGTCGTGGTCGGCCTGGTCAATGGTAAATAACAACTCATAATCCTCACCACCGCTTAATGCACAGGCAGTGGGGTCAAGTTCCAGCTTGTAGGCAAACTGTTTGGCTTCGTCGTGCACCGGTATTTTATCTTCGTACAGCCTGCAGCCAATAACACTTTGTTTGCATATATGTAGCACCTCGCTGCTAAGGCCATCGCTTATATCCATCATGCTGGTGGGCATAATACCCGCGGTTTCAAAAAATGCTACTATATCCTTTCTTGCTTCGGGTTTTAACATACGCCCTACAATGTATTGCTGCTCCTCCAGGTCGGGCTGTATTTCGGGGCTTTCCAAATAAATCTTCTTTTCCCGCTCTAAAATGGTGAGGCCCAAAAAGGCACCACCCAGGTAGCCACTAACACATAAAAGATCGCCTGTTTTAGCACCACTTCGTTTTACAATTTTACCGGGCGCCACCTCGCCAATGGCAGTTACACTAATTACAAAACCCTTATTACTGGTGGTGGTATCGCCTCCTATCAAATCTACCTGGTACTTTTGGCAGGCGGCAAAAACGCCCTCGTAAAACTCATCCAACGCTTCCACACTAAAGCGGTTGCTAAAGGCAATGTTTACCGTTACCTGTGTGGGGGTTGCGTTCATTGCGTATATATCGCTAAGGTTAACCACTATGCTTTTATACCCCAGGTGGCGCATAGGCGTGTACATCAGGTCAAAATGTATTCCTTCTACCAACATATCGGTGCTAATTACTGTTTGTTTGCCAAAGTGGTCAATAACGGCGGCATCGTCGCCCACACCCAAAACGGTCGATGCATTTAATATCTCAAAGTTTTTTGTAAGATGCTCTATCAATCCAAACTCGCCTAAGGAGGCTATTTCTGTTCTGTTTTCCATTAATGCTTTTTTAAATACGGTTTATAAGCAAGCTATGCTAAAGGGTAAAGGTGCTTAATGAAAAGTAACTTCTGGTAGCCATTGCCCGTTGCATGAGGCTACCAATTGGTTATGAATAAGTCCATTAGTAGCTACAATACCATGCTGGTAAGGCGAGTACGCCTCCCCTTTAAGGTTGGTAACCTTGCCACCGGCCTCCTGTACAATTAATAAACCCGCTGCGCTGTCCCACGCTTCCAGTTTGTGCTCGTAAAAGCCATCAAAACGCCCTGCCGCAACCCAACACAAGTCAATGGCTGCACTGCCCAGCCGCCTAACTGGTATGCCAGCCCTTATAAACTTGCTAAAAACATCAAGGGGGCCGTTTTCCATATCAAGGTAAGTGTACGGAAAACCAGTAACCAAACAAGCTTTGTGAAGGTCAGGTTGTAGGCTAACAGCTATTTTTTTGTCGTTTAGCGTAGCCCCCAGCCCGCGCTCTGCAATAAAAAATTCGTTCATAATTGGGTTATACACCGCGCCCATTATAATTTCCCCATCGTACTCAAGCCCAATACTTACACAACAAAGCGGAATGCCATTGGCAAAGTTTACTGTACCGTCAATAGGGTCAACTATCCACTTATAGGCACTGTCCATAGTAAGCGAACCGGTTTCTTCGCCCAGTAAATTATGGTCGGGGAAGGCGTTGCGAATAACGTCAAAAATTACTCTTTCTGACTCATGGTCAGCTTCGGTAACCAGGTTATTTATGCCTTCTTTATGCGAAATTTTAAATTCGCCCTCAAAATAATGTTGCAAAACTTTTGCACCTTCTCTTACCGCCTGTATCAGTGTTTGTTTGAGCATGTTACAAAGATAGCCGCTCACTTTTATGATAAAATGCACTACCCGTGGTTATTTTGTTTCACATTTGCAGAAAAAACTCGTATTTCGTAATTGATTAATTAAATCTGCTTGCAGCTATCAGTAATTATAGTAAATTTTAATGTTAAGTACTTTTTAGAGCAATGTATTTGTTCGCTAATACAGGCTACAAGGGGTATTGATACAGAAATATGGGTAGTTGACAACGCCAGTACCGACGGCAGTGTTGAGTTTATTAAACATCATTTTTCAAATATTAGGCTTGAGGCAAACGAAAAAAATGTAGGTTTTGCCAAAGCTAACAACCAGGTGCTGGCAAAATGTACCGGCGATTATGTGTTGTATTTAAACCCCGATACTTTACTGGCCGAAGATAGTATACAAAAATGCCTTTCGTTTTTTGATACGCACCCTTACGTTGGTGGCCTTGGCATACGTATGTTAGATGGGGAGGGTAAATTTTTGCCCGAAAGCAAGCGGTCCTTTCCAACACCGCTTATTTCATTATTTAAGCTGGTAGGCCTAAGCGCCCTGTTTCCTACTTCGCGGTTTTTTGCAAAATACAACCTGGGTAACCTGCCACAACACCAAACCAACGAGGTAGATGTGTTGTCGGGCGCATTTTTAATGGCTCCGTTACCGTTATTAAAAAAATTACAAGGTTTTGACGAAACCTTTTTTATGTATGGCGAAGACGTTGACCTAAGCTACCGCATACAGGAGGCGGGTTATAAAAACTACTATTTTGCCGATAGTGCCATTATACATTTTAAGGGCGAAAGCACCCGCAAGGGCAGCCTAAATTATGTGCGCATGTTTTACCAGGCCATGAGCATTTTTGTACAAAAACATTATGGTGGTGGCAAAGCCTCCATATTTAGTGTTTTTATACAATTGGCTATTTGGCTAAGGGCCGGGTTGTCGGCATTGGGAGGTATTTTTTTAAAAACCGGTTTACCACTGGTTGATGGTTTGCTTATTTATACTTCCTTTATTTCGGTAAACACTATTTGGGTAAACAATTTTAGAGGGGGCGATGGCTACAACCCGCAGATCACTGATATTGCTTTCCCGGCGTTCAGTTTCATTTTTTTGCTATCGGCAACTTTATATGGTATTTACGAAAGAAAATACAAAATCTCGCCGGCTTTTTACTCGGGGCTGGTTTCTATAATGGTAATGCTTGCCTGCTATTCGTTATTGCCCGAACGTTTTCGCTTTTCGCGGAGCGTTATATTGTTTAGCGGCGTGGTGGCTACCATATTGATGATTTTTTTTCGTTGGCTGCTGCTGCAATGGAAAATAGTGGACAACTTTGACGAACAAAACCGGCAACAACAAACCCTGGTAGTGGGTACCGCGGTGGAATATGAAGAAGTCAGGAGGCTATTTGCAGCTACAGGAATAGAACACAGGCTTATGGGCCGGGTAGCTCCCAATGGCAGCAGGGAAAATGCCTTGCTGCCCATGGCACAATTACCCACCCTTTTAGAAAGTATGGGCGTTAAAGAAATTATTTTTTGCCAGGGATATCTTTCCTTCAAAGTTATTATTCAGCAGCTTGAAAAGCTACCTTCAAACATTAACGTTCGGTTTCATGCACATACCAGCCAAAGTATAGTTGGCAGCGACAGCAAGTATACCAGCGGTGAATTTGTTTCGCTGGACGGTAGTTTTGAGCTTAGCCAGCCGTTTCAATTAAGGCGTAAAAGGTTGTTAGACCTGGCATTGGCTTTTAGCATTTTAATTACCTTTCCGGTACACTTGCTGCTGTGTGGTGGAAAAATTATTTATAATGCCCTAATGGTAATTTGGGGAAAAAAAACCTGGGTTGGCTACTCATACCACAGCAATTTTTTGCCAAAACTGCGCATTGGTGTATTGGCCACCAATGGGTTTGCGTTAAATGACCTGCCGCCACTTAAAAAAGAGAGCCTGTTAAAAATTGACGAATGGTACGCCCGAAATTACCATTGGCTGCAAGATGTTAAACTAGTAACCAAACATTACAAAAAACTGGGATAAACCATTCAATTAGTTCCGGTCACCATTGCTAAACCCACCTGTTAAATACTTTAATCTATTTTATTGTAGTTTCGCTATTTACTAATAGAACCAGTTTTGCATGCCGATTTTTGATTTAAAGCTTCCAGATACGCTTTCGCGGGCACTTCGCCTGCCTGAAAATTCTATACGTCGGCAGCAGTTAAAGGTGTTAAAAAAATTGTTGAAAAAAGCACGGTTTACCGAGTTTGGTCAGCAATACCGGTTTGATGAGATATTGATGAGTAACCATATAGGTGAAAAGTTTCAGGAATTGGTGCCCGTTTTTGATTACAATAAAATATATAAGGAGTGGTGGCACAAAACCCTGAAAAATAAAAGCGATGTATGCTGGCCGGGAAAAATTAAGTACTACGCCTTAAGCAGTGGCACAAGCGAAAGCGCCAGTAAATATATACCTATAACCAACGACCTGCTGCGCGGTAACCGAATTGTTATGCTTAAGCAATTATTTACCCTGCGCAACTACCACGATATACCTGTAAAGTCAATTGGTAAAGGATGGTTAACCATTGGCGGAAGTACCGAGCTACAAAAAGAGGAAGGTTATTATGCCGGCGACCTAAGCGGCATAATTCAAAAAAGAGCCCCTTTTTGGTTTCAGCCGTTTTATAAGCCTGGTAAAAAAATTGCCCGCCAACGCGACTGGAACAAAAAGATAGACGAAATAGTAGAGAAGGCCCCTGAATGGGATATTAGTTTTATTGTGGGCGTACCTGCATGGATACAATTATGCTTAGAAAAAATCATTAGCAGGTACAACCTAAAAACCATACACGACATTTGGCCCAACCTGGCCTTTTTTGTACATGGAGGCGTAGCTTTTGAGCCCTACAAAAAGGGCTTTGAAAAATTGTTGGCTAAACCATTAATCTATATTGAAACCTACCTTGCCAGCGAAGGCTTTATTGCCTACCAGGATAGGCAGTATAACCGGGGCATGAGGCTGGTAACGTCCGAACATATTTTTCACGAGTTTATACCCTTTGACGATAAAAATTTTGATGCGGACGGTAACATGGTACTCAACCCCGAAGTATTGATGCTTGACGAGGTGCAGGAAGGAAAAGATTATGCATTGTTGCTTAGTACAAGTGCTGGTACATGGCGATACCTGATTGGCGATACCGTGCGGTTTGTTGATAAGCTGAGGGCCGAAATTGTAATTACAGGCCGCACAAAACACTTTTTAAGCCTTGTGGGCGAGCATTTAAGTGTTGATAATATGAATAAGGCTATCAGGCTAACCTGCGAAGAACTAAACATTTCCATACCCGAGTTTACTGTTGCAGGCATACCATACAAAAACTTTTTTGCCCACCAATGGTATGTAGCTTGTAACGATGTGGTGGATAAAGAAGCGTTGCGAAAATCGATTGACGAAAAGCTTATTAAGGTAAACGACGATTATGCGGTAGAAAGAAACAGTGCCCTTAAAGAGATTTTTGTAGAAATACTGAGCGAAGACAATTTTATGGAATTTATGCGGCAAAAGGGAAAAATTGGCGGTCAACATAAATTTCCGCGCGTTCTAAAAGGGAAAATGCTGGAAGACTGGCAAAAGTTTTTAAAGGGAGAACCTGTTCACAAATAACGGGCAACTAACCTACAGGTGTTCACTTAAATTTTACAGATGGTTGCTGCCTTGTTAAAAGGATTGGTTTTGGGGCTAATGCTGAGTATTTCGGTAGGTCCGGTAATATTTACCATTTTAAAACAAAGCATTAATAACGGCCATAAAGGCGGGTTTGCCTTTATAGCCGGTGTATCGGCCAGCGATATAACGCTTGTAATTATTAGCAATCTTTTTACCGTTTTATTTGAAGGCCTGCTACAATACAAAGTTGCCATAGGCGTGGGCGGTAGCATGTTACTTATAGCCATGGGGTTATACATTACCTTTTTAAAAAAGGTAAAAACTGACCAAGCCGGTGTTCAAATTATTTTGGTTAACCGCCGCGATATGGCAAAAATTTTTCTTTCGGGGTACTTTATGAATATACTAAACCCCGCAGTTATAGGCTTTTGGTTATTAACCTCCACGTCGTTACTTACGCAAACGCACCAATACCGTTTTATAGTATTTGTAACCTGCCTTGCGCTGGTGGTTTTGTTAGATGTAGCTAAGGTAATGCTGGCCGGGCGCATAAGGTCTAAGCTAACCTCCCATAACATTCACATTATAAACCGTATTGCGGGATTAATTTTAATAGGTTTTGGAATAGTGCTTATATGGGGTATTTTGGCCTACGGCAATCAGTTGAATTAGTACCACATGGCTGCTGCAATTGTTAGGCCTCGTTTCTTTAGTAACTTATTTTTTAATTGGTAAAGATGGCTATAGATACTTTAAACGAATTGGCAATTGGTATTGATATTGGTGGTACCAACACCAAATATGGTGTAGTAAACCACCGGGGTATTATTGTAGAAAAGGGTGTTATCAGGACCGATAAACACGACGATGTTGACCTTTTTATTAACGAGCTGTACACCACCCTGCAACCCGTTATGGAAAAATACCAGCAAGCGGGCAGCATTAAAGGAATTGGAGTAGGTGCCCCCAACGGTAACTTTTTTAAGGGCACTATTGAACATGCTCCAAACCTTCAATGGAAGGGAGTAATACCATTTGCCAAATTAATGTCGCAAAAATTTAACCTCCCCTGCCTGCTTACCAAAGATGCAAGTGCAGCCGCCAGCGGCGAAATGGCGTATGGGGCAGCAAGAGGAATGAAAAATTTTATAATGATTACTCTTGGTACTGGCGTTGGCAGTGGCGTAGTGGTAAACGGCCACGTGGTTTATGGTCAAAATGGTTATGCCGGCGAGCTGGGCCATACCATGATACGCCATGGCGGACGGTTGCACAAATCAACTAAACTTAAGGGCACCTTAGAGGCTTATGCGTCGGCTACCGGAATTGTGGCCACAGCAGTTGAACTGATGAGCGCAACAAACGATGAAAGCCTTATGCGGCAATATAAAAAAGCGCAATTAAACAGTAAAGTCATATACGAATGTGCCCAACAGGGCGATAAAATGGCCAAAAAGGTGTTTGATTTTACCGGCAAAATTTTAGGAGAGGCACTGGCCAACTTCGTAATGTTTTCATCGCCGGAGGCCATAATACTTTTTGGTGGGGTAATAAAAGCGGGCAACCTGTTAATGGTACCTACCAGCCGAAGTATGGAAAAAAGCCTGCTGCCTATTTTTAAGGGCAAAGTAAAACTGTTGTTTAGTGAGCTTGATGAAGCTGATGCTGCCATTTTGGGCGCCAGCGCACTTGTTTGGGAAATAAAACAACCTGCCGATGAACCAATAAATACCACATACGAAGCATAAAATTGTTTTAGCTGGGCAAAGTAAAAACTATGGCAAGGCTATTGTGTATTTTTAAATATGTTACTACAGTTACATCCTACAAACCCGCAGCCGCGACACTTAAAAACTATTGCCGAGTGCCTGGCCGATGGTGGTGTTATTATTTACCCCACCGATACCCTTTATGGCCTTGGATGCGATATATTTAAATCAAAAGCTATTGAGCGTATTTGCCGTATTAAAAATATTGACCCGGCTAAAGCGCAATTAAGTTTTGTGTGTAGCAGCCTTAGCGATTTAAGCCAATACACCCGTAGTATATCTACCCCGCTATACCGGTTATTAAAAAATTACCTGCCAGGACCTTACACTTTTATTTTGCCCGCCAGTAAAGAGGTACCTAAAATTTTACAAAGCAAAAAAAGTACTATTGGGCTGCGTATACCCGACAATAAAATTGCCAATGTAATTGTAGAAAATTTAGGACACCCCTTGCTCAGTGCATCGCTGCCAGGCGAAATGGTAGAAGAGTACACCGACCCCGAACTGATTTTCGAAAACTTTAAAAAACTGGTAGATATTGTAATTGACGGTGGCATTGGCGGTATGGAGCCAAGTACGGTAGTGGATTGTACAACCGACCACTACGAAATTTTGCGGCAGGGCGCTGGTGTGTTTACCGGATTTGACTACTGAAAAGTGTGCTTATGCCTGCGTAAATGGCAATTGGGTTTGTTGCGGCAAAATATTAAAACTAAACCTGTGGTGGCAGCAAAGTCCATGCACGTCAATTGCTTTGCGATGTTCGGCTGTGCCATAACCTTTATTTCTTATCCAGTTATATTGCGGAAACTGATTATGAAGCGTTTGCATATAATCATCTCTGAATGTTTTAGCTAAAATACTGGCGGCGGCTATGCTGGCATATAATCCATCGCCTTTAATTACACATGAATGCGGAACGTTTTGGTAGGCCGCAAACCGGTTTCCATCAATCAACAATAAACCTGGTGTTTTTTTTAATTGATCCAAAGCAAGGTGCATGGCTTTAAACGATGCCTTTAAAATATTGATACGGTCAATTTCCTCGTTGCTTACCATAGCAACAGCCCACGCAACAGCCTCTTTTTGAATAATCAGCTTTAAATTATTCCGGTTGGCTTCGGTTACCTGCTTGCTATCGTTTAACAAAGGGTGGTAAAAATATTTTGGTAAAATAACCGCAGCTGCAAATACCGGCCCCGCATAACAGCCACGGCCGGCCTCGTCGCACCCGGCTTCCAATAATTTTTTTTGATAAAAAGATTGCAGCATTTCGCGTACAAATTTGGCGGTAAGTAACCATTTTGCCAAAATATAGAGCTGTCTGCTTACACACAATCAGCACATTTTAAATTAACAAGTAATTTTGCCATTCAAAATGGCGGCTAAAAACAAAGGGCAGGCTGCTTTGTTAATGGAATATGGCTCAAAAAAATACAACCAAAATAGTTGCCTGGTGGATAATTATTGGCGTAGGCATGTTATTAGTGCAGGTGTTGTTAGGCGGCATTACACGGCTTACAGGCAGCGGCTTATCTATTACAGAGTGGAAGCCATTAATGGGTGCTATGCCACCAATGAGCCAGGCCGAGTGGCAGCAAAGTTTTGAAAAATACCAGCAAATAGCCCAATACAAATATTTAAACCAGCACTTTAGCCTGGGCGATTTTAAGTTTATATTTTTTTGGGAATGGTTTCACCGCCTTTGGGCACGCATTATTGGTTTAGTGTTTTTGATACCTTTCATTTATTTTTTATCAAAAGGCTACTTTAAAAAATGGATGGTGTTGCCTTTGGTGGTGTTATTTTTATTAGGGGCCATGCAAGGCGCGGTAGGTTGGCTAATGGTTAAAAGCGGCTTAAACGATAGCGACCTGTATGTAAGCCATATACGGCTGGCAGTACACTTTATGTCGGCCATGATACTAATAAGTTATGCAGTGGTATTTGGGTTAAAACTGGTAGTGCCTCAGCACCAACGGGTAGTAGTATCAGGCATACAAAAATGGGCAATTTTTATTACATCGGTGTTGTGTGTACAATTGGTATATGGGGCATTTATGGCCGGCATGAAAGCTGCCAACGTAGCGCCCACATGGCCCGATATAAATGGTGAAATGATACCCGGGGCTTTGTTTACTTCAAAAACAATGGCATACGATATAGTGCATAACAAAATAACCGTGCATTTTATACATCGTACTATGGCATACCTGTTAACCATTGGCATTTTTATTTGGTGGTTAAAAGCCCGCAAGGTTACTTACTCCCCCGCATTTAATTTTGCCCGCAACAGCGCAATCATATTGGTTTTGTTACAGGTTACACTGGGCATATTGTCGGTAGTTACCAGCCCACACATGGTGGCAGGTAGCTTTGGTACTTTTGAGTGGATGGCACAATTGCACCAGTTGGTAGGTATGTTGTTGTTATTAAGTTTTGTGTCGGTAATATATATTTCAAGCTTACCCGCAACGTTGGCATTTTTTGAACAAACAGAGCTTAAAACGGCAGCGTTTGCCTAATAAAAATTGGGTTAGTAGAGTCAGAACTGCTTAACCAACGCAGATTGAAGTGCGGCCAACTTATTTTTTTTGACCAGTCATTATATTAATTATTTTACGGCCGTTGCCCGTTTAACTGGCACTAGCCGGAAGGTGGTTGTTCGGGTGTATGGGAATATTAGAGCATTTTCTTTGCCTTTTTTCATTTTGTGGGTTAATATGTATGACAGCCTGTAGGGTAAGGCGTTTTGCTATTAATATGTTTTAGGGGTTAGGCCAAATAATCTTTTAGCCAGTTATCCATGGATTCCGATACAGGTTATTAATGTTTGGTTTGCTTTAGCAGGCTCCAAATAAGATGGGTGCAACATAACTTTTCCATTTACTTAATACTTCCCAACCAATCTTTTTCAGCCTTCTTTACCAGGTTTTTAAAGTAAGTGTTTATGTAATCGTTGGGTATTATTACCCCATCGTTATCAAATCGGCAAAGTTTGGCAAAGGGTAGTAACTGGTTGCCGGCTTTTGGCAAACCGTAGTCAGGGCCTTTAGCGCTAAAAAGTTGCAGGGCTGCCAGTGCTTCCCAACGGGTAAAATCAACATCGCCCAGCAGCACGGGTAAAAACACGAGGCCCGGCTTTTGTTTTTGCAGATCAGAAAACTTTTTAAATTCATTTTCTTTTATAAACCCGGAGCTTATAAACCCGGCACTTATCAGCAATACGGCTATATCTGCCTCTTTAATTGAGTCTTGAATGGCTTCAAACCAATCGGAGCCAATTTTTATACTTCGGTCGGTCCAAATGGTCCAGCCTGAGTGCATAGCAAGGTAGTCGGCAAATATGTTGAAAAAAGGCTCGTCCTTGTGTGCATATGAAATAAAAGCTACAGGTGGTTCCACTTCCTTAACGGTTTTTTCGTTTAACAGGTCTTTCAAGCTTTTGGCAAACTCGTTTGCCAAGGCAGGGGTAGCGCCGGGTATCAGCGTTTGTAGTAAGCCGGCATTGGCCGGTGCTTCGGTGGTGGTTATATCTACTGCCTTTTCAAATACCAGTTCCTTTCTTCGCTCTACACCATCAATTATTTTAACCACCGAAACTTTTATAAACAGGGTACTGGTACCGCTACTTAACGGGGTTACCATAAAAATCCATTCGGAGTAACTATCGTCTTCCACAATTTGATCGGGAGTGGAAATACATTTTATAGAAAATATTGGTGGGTCCGAAATATCAATCATATCTACCGCCATTACTTTGTAAATGGGTATTGCCTCAATTTTTACCGACGGGCTAAAGGTATCATCGTCTCTAACAATGGCTTCGTTAGCGCCAAGCCGTACAAGGCATTTTTGAGGTTTGTTCACAATCATTTTATCGGGTATATCGTACAACACTTTGCCCTTGCCGGCGGCGGGTTGCGTGGCGCCCGCTAATTTTGAAGCTGGCCGTTTGGGGGCGAAAGCCTCTTTTTTAGGCCAGGGTTGTTGTGGATAGATTACTACCTCACTACTTTGGTCATCTTCACTGTTTCCGTCGGGCGCAACACCACTGGTTTCGTACGCATTGGCCTCCACCTTATTTTTTGACTGGTTAAATGGATTGATGGCTTTAATGATACTTTTGAATATACTGTTTTTGCTTTTACGCGGCGGCGGTGAAGTTTTAGGCTGTGGGGCTGGGGCAGCAGCCTGCAAATTAAAGTATGGCGACAAACCGGATAGCTCTAAAAACTGGTAAAACTGCGAGGTGGCAAGCAAATAAAAATTAAGGGGCATTAGGTTTAGTAGCAGTGATGACTGGTAGTTGTCATTTACTTCAACAGGTAAAATTTTCCAGTTGTTGGCGTTGGCAAACTCAATATCGGCCAGCACCTTCTTGCTTTTTTCGGCAGCAGGGGTTACAATTACCAGCAACACTATGCGTTTATCCAAGGGGTCATCGCCAGGGGCGATTTGTATTGACTGAAGACCATGCAGTACTTCAATATTTTTGTTGGCCAGCTGTTTGGTCAATTGATCGGCAAGGTCGGCATCGTGTAGGGCGTAGCTTAGTACAATTTGTATATTATTGGGCATATTAATGACAAAGTATAAATGAAAAGGCTAAAAAACAACTCAGAACCGCTGAAGATGTCGTTAGTTGCTGGGCGGGGTAGCCAGTTGTTAGTTGATAGTTGGTCGTTGGCCGTAACACCATTATTGCTACTAATGGGCCGCCATAGCCCGTGCAAATGCCCGGCTGACGCGGAGTTGCCCGGATTGGGCCTGCAGGCCAACTGTAGCACAGTTACTCTATTTAACTACCACGGGCAATCGGATCAAAAGGCAGGAAATTTACCCTTCCCGTTAGTCGTATCGGTTATAACATACCGACTACAAACAAAACCGGCAACCTGTTGGCTGCCGGATAAATATTTGTATGTTGTTGATTTTTAGCTGAACAGATACTCCAAATCTTCGCGGGTAAGGTTTTTTACAAAGCCGCTATCGTCAGTAATAAGGTCGGCGGCAAGGGCCCGTTTTTTTTCCTGTAGCGATAAAATTTTATCTTCCACCGTGTCTTTACAAATCATTCGGTAGGCAAAAATATTTTTTGTTTGGCCAATACGGTGGGTACGGTCAATTGCCTGCTGCTCAACGGCGGGGTTCCACCATGGATCAACAATGTACACATAGTCGGCGGCGGTTAGGTTTAAGCCAACACCGCCGGCTTTTAACGATATTAAAAATACGCGGCAACTGGTATCGTTCTGAAAACTTTGTATGGCTTTTTCGCGATCAAGGGCGGTAGTGCTACCGTCGAAGTATTCGTATTTAACGCCCATTTCGTCTAACCTGGCACGTATTAAGGCCAGCATACCCAAAAACTGAGAGAAGACGAGCGCTTTATGGTCGCTGATGTTTTCGGTTATTTCCCTCACCAGTTCATCTAACTTTATTGAAACGTTCGGAAATTTTTCCTGGTCATTCATAATAGCGGGGCTGTCGCATATTTGCCTCAACTTCATTAAACCCTGCAAAATTGTCAACTGCGATTTATTGATGCCCTGGTTTTCCACTACACCCAAAATCTTGTCCCTAAAATCGTTGCGGAAGGCATCGTAAATTTTTCGCTGCTCATCGCCCATTTCGCAAAACAGGATCATTTCGGTTTTTTCGGGCAGGTCCTTAGCCACCTGCTCTTTAGTACGGCGCAGTATAAAAGGAAACAGCAGTTTACGTAAATGTTCTTTTTGTTCCTGCTCGCCAAACTTATCAATTGGTACAGCAAACTCCTGCTTAAAAAACTCCATAGTACCCAGCATGCCGGGGTTTAAAAAGTTCATTTGGGCAAAAATGTCAAACGTATTGTTTTGCAACGGCGTACCACTAAGGCATAGGCGGCTTTTTGCTTTTAGCAAGCTTGCCGCCTTGGTTACTTTGCTGCTTGGGTTTTTAATGGCCTGGCTTTCGTCTAAAATAATGTAATCAAATTCCTGCTCAACAAAAATTTTAATATCGCTGCGCAAGGTACCGTAGGTGGTAATGATTACGTCTATTTCCTCATCTAAAATAGCATCGCGGGTGCGGGTGCCACCGTGGTGTATATAATTGCGAATGTTAGGGGTAAATTTTTTTATTTCGTTTTCCCAGTTGTACATAAGGGTAGTAGGGCACACTACCAGCGCTTTTAGTTTGCCGTTGGTTTTTTTTATGTGGTGCAAAAAGGTAAGCGCCTGCAAGGTTTTACCCAAACCCATATCATCAGCCAAAATACCACCCCATTTAACATCGTTCAGGTAATTTAACCAGTGAAAGCCCGATTCCTGGTAGGGCCTTAATATAGGTTTCAGGTGTTCGGGCGGTTCTATTTGTTCAATATTGTTAAACTCCTTTAACTTGTCGTAGCGCTCTTCTAACTGAAAAAACAGCTCTTCTTCGTCGCGGTTTTCGTATAGCTCTTCAATAATACTAAAGTGGTAGCGGCTCAGCTTCATTTTTTCGCTTTTGCCTTCTCCCACCCTAAAAAGTAACGAGTATTTTTTTATCCACTCTTCGGGTAAAATACCCAGCGATCCATCTTGCAGGGGTACAAACTGCTGCTTGTTGGCCAGTGCTTTTTTTACGTCGGCCACCGTTATTTTCTGTTCACCAAAAAATATTTCTACCTTGGCATCAAACCAATCAGTATGGCTGCTAATGTATATTTTAGTTGAAGGTTTTGCTGTATTGAACCTAAAATTTTTGAGTGCTTCAAAACCAAACACAGGTATATCCATATCCTTCATGGCATCTACAAAAAGAAAAAACCAGTTGTTTTTAAGCACCTCTGCTCCTTTTAGCACCAGGCTATCAGTGCCTTCGGGCCGTATAAAACTTGAGTGAAGTTTTTCAATTTTGTCGATAAAGGCATTCTCTTCCACCATGTTTCGCTGTATAACCAGCAACCTATCTTGTTGGGGAATAATAAGCTTATCCTTGTCGGCAGGTTTAACCTCGTAACCTTTGTACACAAACACCGGCTGAAACATCAGGTAATCGCCCTTTTCCTTTAACATTAACCTGGCCTCAGGTTTCAGGTCTTTTATTTCTTCGCGCTTAACGTTGTTAAATTGTACGTTGTAGTCTTTAGCCAGCGGCAATATAAATTCGTTCAGCTGATAGCTCCAGTTTTGCTCTGTTATGTTCATTATACCGGTAGGTAAAAACTTTTCTACTACTAAAACGTCCATAGCCCTTTGCCACAGGTACAAACTATCGTCAGTTGAAAAAAGTATGGGTGTACCGCTTTCGTTGCTTGACAAAGGCAGCTCTAAATGGTTGGCTTTTACAAAGCACTCAACCCGGTACACATTGTTTTTTAGGGTAATATTAAAGCTAAGTTGTGCAGGATCTACTGACAGGTGTACCTTTTTTAAATTACCAGTTACAAACAATTTATTGTTGGGCAACAAAAAGGTAAAATGTGGGCTTGCATCAGCAAATATTTTTTTATAGCGCGGGTAAAGGTATTCAATAATCAGGGTGCGGGTTTCTTCGGGCAGGTTATCGTTGTGTTGCTGAATAATGTTTTCCCAAATACCACTAAACGGCGAGTTGCGGTTCAGGTACCTGTTTACTTCGGTTGGTTGCAGTTTACGCAGTTGCTGCACCATCAATTTATCGTCGTCGCTAAACACCTCGGTGTTTACATATTTTCCAAGGTCAATTTTCTCCACTTTTCCTGCGTAGGCAGTACCATCAGTGTTTGGCTCGCCTTGTACACTTTCTACAATAATAAAAGGGTATTGCTCGGCTCGTAAAAAAACCAAGCCTAAATGCATGGCGGCGGGTTTGGCCTTTTCTTCTTCTACGGCCACATCGGCCTCGGTAGCCTGTGGTAAAGGCTTTGGTTTTAAACCTATGGCTGTTGGGGCTATGCGTTTTATTGAGCTGTCCAATACACGTAAAAAGGGCTTATTGTCTTTGTAAGCAAATTCAAACTTTCCTTTCAGGCTGTCGCTTAACGAGTAGCCATAGGCTTCCAGTAATTTATTTTTTTCTTTATCCCAGTTGCGTATGCTATCAAAATAGTTAACACCATACTTGTTTAGCAGGTGTACAAATACAATTGTTTTGTGTATGCAAAGGGGATGTTTATCGTCGCTGTTGCAATTACAGCTGGTGTCAAAATTCCGCTCTTCATTTTTTTGAAGCAACACACTAAAAGTCTCGCCTTCGTATGTAAGACCAGCCTTCACTTTTTCGTCTTTGGCCTCTAAAATATTTACTTTATTATCGCGTAGGTAATCTTCGGCCTCTGTATACGATTGTTGAGCTGCAAGCAGGCGAATCATTTTAAGATCTAACTGCTTCATTTTAACCACGGTGTGCTTTTGGTCGTACACCAGTTCTTTTTCGCCCAGCATATTGCGGTCAAGCAGTTCCTGCAGTTGAAACAGTGCTCCGGCTTCGTGGCGGCAAATTTCGCCCAGGTTATAAGGGCAAGAGCAACGGAGCGATAAACCGTCGGCTTCTTTAAACTTGTTAACCTGCACCTTATAGTAAGTGGCATAAATATCGTCCTTAACCCTAAAAACCACAGCGCCCATCAAATCATCGTACTCAATTAGTTCAACATTGCCAATTGCGTGTATTTTTTTGCCTCTGCGAATTACTTCGTCGGTTCCGTTATTGTATACGTGTTTAATCAGGTGAGGTAAAGCCATTTACAAAACAATGTTTAAAAGTTATATTGACGTAGCAGGGGGTGGCCCTTCGTTTAAACCAGCAGTTAATACAACTGCTATGTTCAAAAAAGTGTAAGTAGCAAAAATAACATAATTAGGTGCAGCAGCAGTGGTTTATTAAATGTTGGCGGTCAATTGTTTGTTAACAAACGCAACAATAATTATCTGTTGCTAATACTTTTTTGCAATATACTGTTGCAAACAATGGTAGCAAAATTGCTGAGGCACCGGGTTGCATTTGTTAAGGCAGGTGGAAGTAGGAGGTAGAAAGTAAAAAGTAAAAAAACCGGTCTTGTCAGAAGCTCAAACCGGATGTTGAAGGTGGAAAGAAGTAAAAAGTAAAAATTAAAAATTAAAAAAACTGGTCTTGTCAGACGCTCAAACCTGTTGTTAAAGGTGGAAGGTTGTAAAAAGAATAAAGTAAAAATTAAAAAAACTGGTTTTGTCAGACGCTCAAACCTGTTGTTAAAGGTGCAAGGTTGTGCAAAGAATAAAGAATAAAGTAAAAAGTAAAAAGTAAAAAAACCGATCTTGTCAGAAGCTCAAACCGATTGTTGAAGGCGGAAAGAAGTAAAAAGTAAAAAAACCGTTCTTGTCAGAAGCTCAAACCGGTTGTTGAAGGCGGAAGGTTGTGCAAAGAATAAAGTAAAAAGTAAAAAAACCGATCTTGTCAGAAGCTCAAACCGGTTGTTGAAGGCGGAAAGAAGTAAAAATTAAAAAAAAACCCGGTAGTGTCGTTTATGTACGGGATAATTTTATACCTGCAATGCTATTTGCAAGGTGTGTTTTAGATAGAAAAATTGCTTTACCGCCAAAATTAAGACCTGCAGTATAAAACAACCTTAATGTTGCAGGGCTTATTACACAACGTGCAGTGCGCCATTAGCATACAGCGGAAGTATATTGGCCACATCAATAGTAGCACAGAAGGTTAAATCGTTTTGTAAGCCATATGCTGCCAGCCTGTGCCAATGAGTGGTTTGTTGAACAAATGAATGCAGGTCGCGGCTATGAAGCCCGTACATTGCTTCGCACATAAGGCTACTATCGCAATGAATGGTAAAATATTTGTTTACGCGGGTAATGACTGCCCCTGCAAAAAGCGAATCCTCCAGGTTAAAACGGTCCTTCCAGGCACTGCAACCCAGTATTACGGGTTGGTTTTGTTGCAAAATAAAATTGCAAACGGCCGTCAAATTGGGAAACGAGCCTGTAACTACCTGGCTTGCCCCACCAGCCACTGCGCGGTGCAAAAGCTTGGTTCCGTTAGTAGTAGTGAGTACCAATGTTTTTCCTTCAATAAAACTGCGGGGGTATTCGGCAGGCGAGTTACCATATTGCAATCCTTCAATTACCTTACCGTCGCGTTCGCCGGCGGTAATTGCATTGGGCAGGGTAGCACCCAGTTGCTTACATTCATCAACGTTGTCAACCGGTACCACCTTACATGCTCCATTGTATAATGCGGTAGCAATAGTGCTGGTAGCCCTAAAAACATCAATAATTACCACAATTGAGTTTTTAACATTATACAGCGGCAAAAGTGCAGGCGAAAGGCAGGTAAAAAGTGTTGGCTTCATATTTTACTTATTTCAATAAGTGCGCTATTATGATGTTTGAAAATGGATGGCGAAATTAGTGGGTTGATGGCAAGAAGCAAGCTACAAAATACAAGCTACAAGCTAAAAGCTGCAACCTTCAAGCTGCGTGCTACAAGCTGCAAGCTGCAAGCTGCAAGCTGCAAGCTGCAAGCTACAAGCTACAAGCTGTATGCTGTATGCTGTATGCTGCAAGCTACAAGTTGCAAGGTACAAGCTGCAAGCTTCAAGCTACAAGCTGCAAGCTACCATGTACAAGCTGCAAGCTGCCAGCCACAAGCTGCAAGCTGCCAGCCACAAGCTGCAAGATGCGTGCTACAAGGTATAAGCTACAAGCCGTAGACCCTTGCCTTTTAGCTCTTGGCTGGTATTTATAACTCCCCTAATTCCAACTCCTCGCTGTCGGCTGATGGATACTGGCTGTTTGCTGTTGTCTTTCGGCTTCCGGCTGCTGGCTGTTTGCTTTTGGATAATAACTCTTGGCTTCCTACTCCTGACTATCGGCTGCTGGCTGCTAACTGTTAGCGTTTGGCTATTAACTCCTGACTTCTCACTCCTGGCTGCTGGCGTTTGGCTTTCGGCTGCTGACTGTTGGCTAATGGCTAGAACTCCTGACTTCCTCCTCCTGACTATCGGCTTTCGGCTGCTGGCTGCCAACCTTTGGCTATTAACTCCTGATTTCTCACTCCTGACTACTGGCTTTCGGCTGTTGGCTTTCGGCTGTTGGCTATTAACTCCTGACTTCCAGCTACTGACTATCGGCTTTCGGCTGCTGGCTGCCAACCTTTGGCTATTAACTCCTGACTTCTCACTCCTGGCTTTCGGCTTTCGGCTGCTGATTCCCCACTACCGACTATCTACTTGCAAATGGCTTTCGGCTACCGGCTGCCCGCCGCCGACTTCCATATTGTAAAAAATTAAAAAAGCCGGTAACAAACGACCGGCTTTTACGCAGTATGAGTGGATATGCAAATGCTATTTTTTCGAAAACACTAACAACTCGTTGGCCTGCACTTCGGTCACATATTTTTTTATGCCCTCTTTGTCGGTGTAGCTACGGCTTACCAGTTTGCCGTCAATAAGTACTTCCATGCCTTTACTAAACAATTTTTCGGCAAGTTCTGCGGTTTTACCCCATGCTATTACATTGTGCCACTGGGTTTCTGTAACCTTTTCGCCGTCTGCACCGGTATAGGTTTCGTTAGTGGCTATGCTTATGCGGGCTAGTTTTTTGCCTCCATCAAGACTTTTAATTTCGGGGTTTGCACCTAAATGTCCAATCAATTGTACTTTGTTCTTCATGCTGTTCATAAATTTTCGTTTTAAGTTTTAATAAATAAATGATAGTTCAGATCATCATTACCATACAAAATTGAGCAGTGCAACAGCTAACAGTTGGTATATCAACGCTTGTAATCGTATGTAAGTGGTAATAAGCGTTTGTAAATGGTTATTTTTTTCAGTAATTTCCAATATCTATTTAATATTAACTTTTCATTCCATTTTATATGGAAGCTTTAAACAAGGAATGTACTGAATGCGGAAAACAATTGCGTGGCAGGACCGACAAAAAATTTTGCGACGATTTTTGTAGAAATGCATTCAACAATAAACTAAACAGCGATACAAATACGTACGTCCGTAACGTTATTAACATTTTACGACGCAACAGGCGTATATTAGAACAGTTTGTAAAAGGAAAAGATGACGTGTATAAAACGACTAAAGAAAGGCTGATAACCAACGGCTTCAACTTTAGTTATAATACACATACTTACACAAACAGAAAAGGAAATGTTTATTACTTTTGTTTTGAATTTGGATACTTAGTACTTGAAGGAGATTGGTTATTGATTGTGAAGCGTAAAGAAGATGTAAAAGATTAGAATCATTGTTATTTACAACCCCCAGTTAAAAAGTGTTGCAGGCTAAATACCAGCATGTGATACATTATGCCTTTCTCCGTAACCCCCCCTTAACGCCATATTTATTATGACCACTGCGCACCCCGGAGAAAAATGGAAATTACTCACATTTAATTTTGAGTATATAAATGAAAATCGTATTGAAGTATCCAACTTTGGACGTATTCGAACGTTCAATAAAACTTCTGATGGAAAAATCTTAAAAGGATCGATGATCAATGGTTACCGCATCATTCGGTTAAAGTTTTTTAAACCCCGAGATCCCGGTGTAGCTCAAAAACTATCTTTTTTGCAGGAACAGGTAAGACTGTTAGCGCAAAAAATAAAAGGTATGAAGATAGAAAAAGAGGGTACCGTTGAATTTGAGGATGCCAACAAACTATTGGCAACCGTAAAGAAAAACCTTAAAAAGAAATTTGCAGAAGACACCAAAAAACGCACTATACACTACCACGCGTTAATTCACAGGCTTGTTGCTGACTACTTTTTGCTTAAACCAACCGAAGGGCAAACCATTGTGGCACACGTAGACCACGATAAACTTAACAACAACGTAGCTAATATACGTTGGATGACGCCGGATACTAATTACGCCCACCAGCAATTAAGCCCCTACGTTATAGCCGAACGATTGGATAGAAAAACAAACCCCCTAAAAAAGCCATCGCACTCAAAGCTTACCGTAACACGGGTTATGTTACTAAAAAAATTGCTGAACGAAGGAAGGCCTATAAAATCCCTGGCAAAACAATTTAAAATTACCAATACACAAATATTAAGAATAAAAAGAGGGGAAAACTGGGCACAAATTCAAGCGGCGAATTAGCGAATTTAAGCCCACATCTACTTACTAAAAAAATGCAATGATTACCACTACCACCAGTACTATTGAAGGGAGACCCGTAAAAGAATATTTAGGCATTGTAAGTGCTGAAACTATTATTGGCGCCAATATTTTTAAAGACCTTTTTGCAGGTATAAGAGATATTGTTGGCGGTAGAAGCAGCACATACGAAAAGGTAATTGAAGAAGCCAGGACCAGCGCAATGAGCGAGCTGGTGTACAAGGCTACCACTATGGGTGCAAATGCGGTAATTGGTATCGATCTTGATTTTGAAACTATCGGCTCATCGGGCAGTATGTTAATGGTGTTGGCCACTGGTACTGCAGTAATTGTATAATTAATTAAATGGTTTAAATTAAAAAACCATTGGCAAATACCTCAGGGTAAATGTCAATGGCTTTCGTTTTGTTGATTAAAATAAATTATAAACGGATAACTTCTGTTTCGTTAACTGTTTTTGTTATTGTGCTAACATTAAAAGTAGTGTTGAACACATTACCACCGGCACGGATAATAAAATTCAACTGTAGCTCATCGTTGCCGCTTTCATTTTTTATAACAATAGTTTTATCAATAGCCTTGTCAGTAAACTTTTTCGAATACAGGATATAGCCGTTTTCGTTTACTAATTCAAGCTCAACGTTTTTCAATAACGTGTTATCAAACTTTACGTTAAAGGCAACCTTATTATTTTGTAACCCAATATAGGATACCTGCGGGCTGGTAATTTCGGCGGTTGATTGTGCCTGGGCATTGGTAAATAACATGGTGGTTAAAATTGCCAGTGCCAGGGTTTTTATTTGCTTTTTCATAAAAAAATATTTTTAATTGCGTTAAATACGTTGTGTTGTAATTATAAAATGTTTGCGTTGTGTTATAAGCGGGTTACAACGGTTTCGGTAATGACCTTTGTAACAGGCTCGATTTCAAAATTTTGATTAATGATCTCCCTGCCGGCTGAAAGGGTAAAATACACCCTGCATTTTTCGCCGGTACTTTTAAGGTAAAGGTTAGTATTTACCGGTTGGTTATTATACACTTTGTGCAGCAAAACCTCGCCACGGTCGTTAGTTAGGTGAAGTATTACCTTTTCGTTGGCCGGGTTTGTATAACTAATGTTAAAGGCCAATAAATTGTTTTCGGTACCCACATAAGTAATGTTGGATTTGTCGGTATCTGTAGTATTTTCCGATGCCTTTACATCGGCCATACCTGCCAACATAATAATGGAGGTTAAAATGGCGGTTGCCGGCCGTGCAATAAATAGTGTTCTTTTCATAATTAATAATTGTTTTAAATGGATAAAAATTGGCAATACCTCGTTAAAACAATATGATTTACTTTTTGCAAAAGGCCGGGTTTGGACATATTTGTGGCAGATTTCTTTATTTGTGTTGGTTATTCCGCCCGTGTAAATACCGGTAATTTATTGTTTGGTAACTATTATTTCTTGAACAAACCGTGTGTAAGTGTTAATATCAAAACTTTGAGTGGTGGTGGTGGAGGGTGATTTTACAGTAATAATAACTTTTGCATTGTCGGATACTGACCTTACAAGTACATTTTTATTAAATACTTTATCATCAAACTTTTTTTGATAAAACACCTGGCCCTGTTCGTCGCTTAAAACCAACATGCAGGCTTCGCCGGTAGGATTGTTGAAGTTTACATTAAAAGTAATTAGGTCGTCTTGTGTGTTTACGTAGCTAATTTTTGCTTTGTTTTCTTTATTTAATTTTTCGCTGGCGCTGGCCTGTGTAAACGAACAGGTAATAATAGCTGCGGTTAAAACTGCGGTAGCATATACCTTGATATTTGCTATGTTAAAAATTTGCTTTTTCATAATCCCGATTGATTTTAATTGTGAATGGTTAATACATGGCTCACAATCGAGAGGCATATGGAGAAAATCGTAATAAGTTAATAAAAGGCGAAGAAGAGTTATTTACTTCTTATTATAATCCAACCGAAAGGTTAAGGACCGTATCGCGTTTGTTAATACACTGGCTCGATAAAAATAACCCAACTAATGTGTAAAAATTACGCGACAACTTTCATTTTTATAAGACGCGTAATGGGTAAAACGTCTAACACGCTTTATTGTTGCAAATGTCACCTCAAAACATTAAACAAAAGAAAACAACATTTAATCATTTATATGATGCCCAACATAAGATTTTGGACCGCAACAAGCAAAATTTGATTTTAATTTTTAAATGATGCGCTATAAAAAAATGACATTATTAAACGGCAATCAGTTCATTTACACATTGCTATTGCTGCGTTAGCATACCGTTTATAAGTGGAGCGTGAAATATCAAAACACAGTATTTCCAACAACTAAATTACCCAATACTTGCCGCTTTTTTGAGGATGCAGCTTACGGCATTTAGCTTGACTATAAATAAGTATAAAACAGGCCCCCAAAGAATTTATATGGCAGGTTTGTTTAAAACTGACCAGAGCTTATCTTTTAATTCTGTCAGCCCTTTGTTTGCAACTGACGAAATAAACAAAAAAGGAATATTGGCAGGTAACTCTTTGGCAATTGCTTCTTTCAATTCATTGTCAAGCATATCGCTTTTACTAACAGCAATTACAAAGTCTTTTTGCAGTAATTCGGGGTTATATTCTTCCAGCTCTTTTAAAAGAATGTTAAACTCCCCCATGTGGTCTTTACTATCGGCAGGAATAAGAAATAACAGGCATGCATTGCGCTCTATATGCCGCAAAAAACGGTGACCAAGGCCTTTGCCCTCGGCGGCGCCTTCTATAATACCTGGCAAATCGGCCACACAAAAGCTTTTTCCATCTCTATACGCTACAATTCCTAACTGGGGCGTTAACGTAGTAAATGCATAATCAGCAATTTTTGGCCTTGCGGCGGTAATAGCCGATAGCAATGTTGATTTACCTGCGTTGGGAAAACCAACCAACCCTACATCGGCCAACACCTTTAGTTCAAGTACTTTCCAGGCTTCCTCGCCAGGTTCGCCGGGTTGGTAATGCTCGGGTGCCTGGTTGGTTGGGGTAGCAAAATTGGAATTACCTAAACCCCCGCGGCCACCTTTCATTAAAATAACCTGTTGGCCATCCTCCAATACCTCAGCCACCTGTTCGCCTGTTTCCTCATCGCGTACAACGGTGCCTAAGGGTACTTCAATAAAAATATCTTTTCCTTCGCGGCCTGTACACCTGTTTTTACTGCCATTTTCTCCATCTTCGGCAAGTACGTTTTTAAAATAGCGCAAATGTAGCAAGGTCCACATTTGGGTATTTCCCTTTAAAATAATGTGTCCTCCACGGCCGCCATCGCCACCATCAGGACCGCCCAAAGCGGTTAATTTGTTTCGCAAAAAATGCCTGCTTCCACTACCTCCATGACCACTTTTGGCAAATATGCGTATGTAATCTATAAAGTTTGATTTTTCCATTAGCGGGTAAAGATAAGCCGGGAGGGAGGAAAGTTGTTGGTTGATGGTTGGGAGTTGGCCGGGAAGAAAGTTGTCAGATGGGAGATGACCGATGACAAAGGGAAGCTGTTGGTTGATAATTAAGGTGTTTTTTTTGGAACATTAGTTATTTGTATAACTTGTGGCCAAAGTACCACAAAAGTTGATTTACCTACTCAACAACGCAGTTAACCTTTAAGAAAGCTGTTAGACGGAAGATGATGGATGACGGAAAAAAGTTGTTGGTTGATGGTTGGGAGTTGACCGATCAGAAAAATGACAGATGAATATTGTTAATTAATGATTGCGGTTATCTTTTTGAAACATTAGTCATTTGATTAATTTGTCGCCAACGCGCCACAAAAGTTTAGGTAACCTACACGGCAACGCCGCCATTTTTTAGGAGGTTTTACAAGGCGGTTTGGGAAGATAGAGAATGCAGATTACTTGTCTGCTTTGTTTTTTTGCTGGATGAGTTGTTTTACTTTTTCCATTTTTATATCAACACCCTGGCTAATAGAGGATGATGTTGGCGCCACCTGGATATCGGGGAAGAAGCCTCGGCCGTTTTTTATCCTGTCCTTGCTGTACACTATTCTGTACAAAGGCAGCACCATGCGTATTTTACTGTTGGGTAAGGTTACTTCGGCCAAATGCACCGCTGTATTGCCGTACGATCCACCACCGGTTTCTTCGCCTACCACCGTTACATGGGGCTGGCCCTGCAACACGCTTACTACCATACTTGCTGCCGAAAAAGTGAAACCGCTGGTTACCAAATAAACCTGCCCATTAAAATGAAGCCTGTTTTTTACCCGGTAATGATGCTTTTCGAACCAGGCAAAATGTATGCGGCCATCGGCACGTTTGCGACCGGTAAGGTGCATGCTTAGCCAATATAACAGCGATGGTTTAATGTGGCGGCGGTAAGCCAAACTTCGGTCAATGCCAGCTACTGTATCGGCCAGCTTAAAAGGGCTGGCGGACAAATACTGCAACAACTTAACACTCGTCAAAATGTTTCCCCCACTGTTTTGTCTTAGGTCTATTACCACATTTTGGTACCCCAGGTGTCGTATTTTTTTAAAACTTTTTTTAAAGAATGGCTTTAAACCGGCACCACTAAAAGTATTAATGGTAAGCGTTGCGGTACTGTTGACTGTATCGATTACTAATAATCGTTGATTAAGTTTTGCCAGGTTGGCTTTTTCGCGGCGGGTAATAGTGGTAAAAACCACCTGGCGGCCATTTTTTGCTGTATCTGTCATGGGCCTTACCACATTTACTTTGGTGGTTTTTGCTATACCCAATGTGTCGATGTAGCCAATTGCATAAACACTGTCTATACCAAAAGCTGAGCGGTAATATGTAGGAAAATAAAAGCTGGTTAATTGTTGTTTAAAGGCCAGCGTATACCCGTCTCCGCCCATTAACTGGTAAATACTATCTAGCACCATTTTGCTGCTTCGACCGTTGATGGCAGTAATAACCGTACCGCGGGCTAAAGCTGGCCTACCCGCTGGTGTGCCTGTAACCAACAGGTTATCGCTTTGTGCCTTAAGGTTTAACGGAAACCGGGCCAGCGTTTTGCCAGTAAAATAGTTGGTATATTTTTTTGAAAACCTAAGCGATGTATGACCGCAATGGACGTAATTGACAATACCCCAAAGCCGGTTACGAAATTGTAACTCAGTAAGCGAATCGGTTAAAGAAGTAATGGCCGATTGAAAGGCGAAGTCCAATGAATCTTTGGTAGTGTACCAATAGAGGCTGGGATGTTTTTTTTGTAGGATATTTTGCATTAGTTGCACATCTTGCTTTAGCAGCTCGGGGGCAATTTTGTTGGCGGGGTTGTAGGTGCTTTTCTTAGCAGAAGCGCACGACATCACTAAACCAGCCATCAAACCCATATAAAAAAACACTGCAATTTTCACGCTTGCAATATACTGTGCAAATGGGTGAAGATGAGTTGTACCATAATGGTTGAAAACAAATTAATAGCCACGTTTTCAGAAATCAAAATATCTGCCAACCGTTCATTACCAGTTTATCGGTGTTGTCAAATAAAGTAGCTCTTTTAACCCACATTGCAGTTACCCAGAAAAAAATTCAGGGTTGTTGGGGGTTTGGCTACTTTTTATTTCTGCAAGGGGGACTACAGATTTTTAACGGGTGAAGGGTTTAGATTTCAATTTTAAGGCTGTATAGATTTTGTTTCGATGGTCTGTCGGTTCATTGCATTGTCTGATTATGATTTGTTAATTATAGTCGTTATTTATTGTGGTGGTTACTATTTTTTGCGTGTTCATTATTATGACTATATCCCGCCAGTTGTTGTTGATGCTTTTTTGTTTGAGTTGATAGCGGATAGTATTTACCACCCAATTAGCCACCAGGCCCAGGTAAAGATGTGCCATTGCAGCGGTATCTGTTTTATGATAAAGCGGCCGAAGATCAAGATTGGTTTTTAATACACGGAAGGTGGCTTCTATTTGCCTGATGGTATTATAAATTGTCCATTGTACCATTCATCTTTATTGTCAGGGGTAGTACGAAGTAAGTAATAACCTTCTTTCTTTTCGACAGGCTTTTGCGTTGAGGTTATATTAGTAACCGTTTCCTTATTATTTGCTTCGGTGCGTATGTCGTATTACTTATGAATGCTTCGATATTTGGTTTTGAGCCTGCCGATTGGTTCCCAAACCTTTTTTACCCAAACCTTTTTTTATTTGTGTAAGCCCTTGTTCAAACCGCTCCGAAAAACGGCTGTTTATTCCAGATTTTTTCAGTGCTTCCATTATTTTATAATCAACAATAAACTGATGCTGATCGGTAGTAATGAGTACAAGATGACCAAGCGCTGCTTTTTTAATAAGCTTGTCTTTGGTTATCCATTCTGTATGTTCTTCAAAAATGGAATATACCTTTTCTTTGGCCGGGATAACTTCTGCTTTCTGATTTACAGCTAATTGTAGCTACTTCATTTAAATTTATTTCAGCATTTCCTGCGCATTTGTAAACATTAAACAGGCCATCCTGACCCGTTGTGGCGGACAGGAGGACGTAACCTTAACCCGATTATTAACCCCGACAATGGTTACCTATTATTAGGCCCGGCGCGCCTGGATGAAACCCATTGTCGGCCACAGGCCGATCATTTCCAAAAACCCCAAAGGGGTTGTTTAAAACGGCGATGTATAAAACCGATATCAGGAAACCCCGGAGGGGTTTAAAACCCACGATCTGTTTAATTTATGGAATTGCACCCCGGCGCGCCGGGGCTATTGTCAGGAAACCCCGGAGGGGTTTAAAACCCGCGATCTGTTTAATTCATGGAATTGCATCCCGGCGCGCCGGGGCTATTGTTAGAAAAGCCCTCCGGGGTTTAAAACCCACGATCTGTTTAATTCATGGAATTGCACCCCGGCGCGCCGGGGCTATTGTTAGGAAAGCCCGTCGGGCTTAAAACCCTTACCTGTTAAGTATTAAACCGCTAATGCTTTCCAACCCCGACTGGGGTTACCTAATAATAATGCCGGCGCGCCGGGATGAAACCCATGGTCGGCCATACGCCCGATCATTTCTACAACCCCGACTGGGGTTACCTAATAATAGTGCCGGCGCGCCGGGATGAAACCCATGGTCGGCCATACGCCGATTATTTCCAAAAACCCCAGCGGGGTTGCCTAAAACGGCCTAGGAATTAATATAAAATTATACAGTAAAAGCTGCTTTAAAAAGATGACGTACAAGAGTGCGACGCAAGAATTTTGCTTGAAAATCAAATGCTTGTCTCCAAAAAAAACCCTTTAGTTGTAGCGTATATGGTGTGGGCGGCGGAAAGGATGGCGCATGCATTAGCACTACCTTTTTGACTTAGCACTACCGATTTTTACCTGGCGCCAAAGCCCTCATTCCAATGCTGGGTTGCGGTATTATTTGCCAGGCATGCCCATTAAAATAGTTAAAATGCCAAAGCCCGGCCAAGCACCCAACCCCATACTGGTTTTGTGCCCGCAACCAAACAACCTATCTTAGTAGTACATCACCCCGAAATTTTATATATGAGTACAACAGAAAAGTTAGCAATTATACAGGAAGATCCATGGTTAGACCCTTATAAGAACGACGTGCAAAACCGCTATGAGCGGTATGCCGAAACGCGCAAACAAATTGAGGAAGTAGCCGGCAGCCTCCTTGAGTTTGCTGCCGCTCACAAGTATTATGGTGTAAATTTTGATAAGGATAAAAACGGTTGGTTTTACCGCGAGTGGGCACCTGCTGCACACCAGTTATACCTTACCGGCGACTTTAATAACTGGGACCGCTACTCGCATAAGCTGGAGCGGAATTTTAAGGGCGACTGGGAAATTTTTTTGCCAAACGACCAATATAAAAACACCTTTGTACACCAAAGCAAAATAAAGGTGCATATAGAAGGCGCCAACGGATGCAACGACCGTTTACCGGCCTATATAACCAAGGTGGTTCAGGACACCGCTACGTACGATTTTGCCGGCCAGCTTTGGTTTCCCGAAAATGCTTTTGATTGGACCGACCAACAGTTTAGCCCGGCCGATGCTGTAAAGGCACCCATTATTTACGAGTGCCACGTAGGTATGGCGCAGGAAACCGAAACGGTGGGCACCTACCGCGAATTTGCCGACAACACCCTGCCCCGTATACAAGCCGGTGGCTATAATGCCATACAGTTAATGGCTGTAATGGAGCATCCATATTATGGATCGTTTGGGTATCATGTATCAAACTTTTTTGCACCCAGCAGCCGCTTTGGTACCCCCGAAGATTTAAAATACCTGGTTAACAAAGCACACCTGTTGGGTATTACGGTTATTATGGACATTGTGCACTCGCATGCCGTAAAAAACATGGCCGAGGGATTGATTGAGCTGGATGGATCGGACCACCATTATTTTCACCCCGGTGGTCGTGGCTATCACGAGGGCTGGGACAGTAAATTGTTTAATTACGGCAAGTGGGAAGTAAAGCAGTTTTTACTAAGCAACGTGCGCTACTGGCTGGAGGAGTTTCACTTTGATGGTTACCGGTTTGATGGGGTTACCTCCATGATATATATGCACCACGGCACTACCGCTTTTGACCATTATGACAAATATTTTAAAGATGGGGTAGACTGGGACTCGGTAACGTACCTGCAACTGGCCAATGCAGTAATACATGAGTTTAAGAAAAACAGTATATCCATTGCCGAAGATGTAAGTGGTATGCCGGGCCTAACCCGCCAGCCCAACGAAGGTGGCTTTGGCTTTGACTATAGGCTGGCCATGGGCATACCCGATTACTGGATAAAAACCTTAAAAGAAAAACAAGATGAAGATTGGGATATTTACGAAATGTGGGGTGTGCTTAACAACCGCCGATACAAGGAAAAATCAATTGCTTACGCCGAAAGCCACGACCAGGCGCTGGTGGGCGATAAAACAATTGCCTTTTGGTTGATGGATAAAGAGATGTATTTCCACATGCAGGTGAACGACCAAAACATGGTGGTTGACCGCGGTATTGCCCTGCACAAAATCATCCGTTTGTTTACGATGGCATTAGGCGGCGAGGGTTACCTGAACTTTATTGGCAACGAATTTGGCCATCCCGAATGGGTCGATTTTCCCAGGGAAGGTAATGGATGGAGCCACCAGTATGCACGCCGCCAGTGGAGCCTGGTAGACAATAAGGATTTGAAATACCAGCTTCTGGACAATTTTGACAAGGCCATGGTACAAACAATAAAGGACCACCATATTTTGGCCAGCGGTGCCGCCAACCAGGTGTATATGGACGGCGGAAATAAGGTCATCATTTTTGAACGCAACAATTTGTTGTTCGCCTTTAATTTTAGTACCGGCAATTCCATATTTGGTTATCGTTTTCGGGTGCCCGAAAAAGGTGTTTACCGCATAATATTAAACAGTGACCGAAGTGAATTTGGTGGGTTTGACAGGGTGGACGATACGCTGGAATACCATACTGACGGTGAGCAGATGCTGAGCATTTACCTGACCAATCGCTCGGCATTTGTAATGCAAAAGATAAACTGACTTTAAAGGTACCCCTATCGAAAGAGTATAAAAGAAACCCCAACGCTAAAGAGAAAATGCTCAGGTAGCGTTGGGGTTTTTAACTTCCTTTCGTTTAAAATTGGGGCATGCTTGGTTTGCCTTTAGTGTACCAGCTTACCTACAGCCTTAGCGGCGGCGGTTAAGGCCTTGCCCAACATTTTTACTTTTTTGCCTTCGTCGCCTTCAGCATCTTCGGCAGCTTTAGTGGTTTCTTCACCAAGGCTTGTCAGGCATTTAACAATCTTTTTACCGTCTTTTGCAGCTAAGGCATCTTTCAGCGTTTCAAGATCGGCAGATACTTTTTTAAACTCTTTGTGCTCTTCCAACGTTTTTTGCCAGCCGTTAATAACACGGGTAACCCCGGTAGGAGATTCATCCTCAACATGTTTTTCCAACGCTTCAATGGTTGCGTCAATTTGTTTTGGATCTGTTTGCGTTTCCGTTTTTTCGTCTTTCATTTTATTAAATTTTATTGGGTGATTAAATCCCTACAATTGTTGTTAAAACAGTGCCGATTTTATGCTTTGTTTTAATGGGGATGCGTGCAAGGCTTTGTGCCTGTAGATTTTTAAAAGCTTAAACAGTTGGGGATGTAGGTTGGGGAAAGCGGGGAACGCTGGTAACGTATCATCATTAATTCAATATTTCCTAAAAACCCATCGTAACCAGGGTAGCTATTTTGGTGCAATCCTTTTACCGATACACAGCAAAAATTTCCAGATTCATCGCATTTCATAAATTGATTGACGGCCTTGTATTTATGTTTGCACCGAAAAAAAAATCTGAACTCATTTATATTGAATTATGGAAAAGAAAATAACCCCTAATAAAAGTACCGGCCGTAACCTGCGCTGGTGGATGCGCTTTTTGCACAACAACATTGGTTTTTTTATTGTGGGGCTGGTTATCATTTACAGCCTAAGTGGCATAGTACAAACCTATCGCGATACCAATATTTTTAAGAAGGAAGAAGTGAAGGAAATGACTTTATTGCCCAACCTGGCCGCCGAACAACTGGGCGAAGCATTGGAACAGCGCAATTTTAAAATAGATAAAGAAGAGGGTGGTATAGTGTATTATAAAAACGGCACCTACAACAAACAAACTGGTTTTGCACGTTACACTACCAACGAGTTGTACGGCTGGATAGAACCCTTTACCGAACTCCACACCTCCAACTCAAAAGGCCTTGCCCATTATTTTACCACCGCATTGGGCGCACTACTCTTTTTTATGGCCATTTCGGCATTTTGGATGTTTAAGCCGGGAACCAAACTGTTTAGCCGGGGAATTATTATGTCGGTGGTGGGGTTGGTGGGGGCAGTGGTGTTGTTGTTTTTATAGGAAGGGTTAGGTATTGTAGGTAAAGAGTCTCCAAAATTTTAATGAGACGGTTTTTTTACGCTTCGTATTTTCCAATTGGTTCAATTCCAGCGTTCGATATCTTTAATATTTCGGTCGAAATTTCATAGCCCGAGTTTCGATATTCTTTTAAAACAGTTTCACCCAAAGCATTTATGAGTTCGTCTTTGTCTTGCTCGTTAAACATATAGCAAAAATCACGAACAGGTAATACGCAATAAACCGGATAACCAATGACGGGTGAAATTTTAAGTTTTAAGTTTTTGCTGAGAAGTAGTGCAGATTTGAGTTCTTCCATTTCTGTATTAAAGTAAGCAAGCCTTGCCCCACTTTCCATCTCCAAAACTTCATTGGTACTCTTTTCTAACAAGTCATTCATATTTTTGTCTACTTGTTTTTTAAACTCATGCTCACTAATATTCCATATGCTCAGTTGCTTATGATTAATCCAAACATATTGACCGTTGACATATGAAACATAATATTTATGAAAATCACTTGTCACCCTTTCATTTATATGATTACCAAACTCAAAATTGCCTGGAAACAGTGACCAAAAAACTTTCTCTTCGCTTTCTGGCCATGCCGGAATTTGTTCTTCCATCATATAATCACGAATAGACTGTACAAGATTTTCAAGGTGGTCAAGTGTGCCGTCTTGTTCATAGCTTTTTCTCACATTGTTAAGGCTAATTTTTAAAGTGTTATCATCAAAGTCAATATGTATTTGACCTTCATCATCAATATTGGAAATTGATAAACCTACATCGGCTAACCGGGTTTTAAATCTCTCTAGTAATTCGTCTTGCATAAATGATCAAATAAGGTGGCTTACATCATTCAACTCATCTAACAGAAACAATCACTTCGTTCCTTCTACCCAGTAATTCAAATGGTGCGTTGTAACCCAGGTACCTGAAGTTGCCAAAGTATTCAATACCGTTGGCCTCCAATTCGTTTTTAAGTTCGGTGGCATAATGCTCCAGTTTGCTTTGCGATGCAAAACCTCCAAACCGAATGGCGGCTATTTTTTCCGGTGGTACGGTTTGTAATTTAATGTCCCCATCGGTAGGTTTTGGTAAGTTTTGCATGTTGTACTTACCAGGCATCACAAAACTCATAGACGACATGCTGTCATTAATATCCATGTGCACCGGCGAGGTCATGGATATAGAAGTATTTGTTGCGTTCCCCTTAAAAATATAGGCTGCCAGCTTACCAAAACCATTGGTCAATTGTTTGTACGTTTTGGCCGAAGAAGCCATGGTGGCCATAGTAGTAGCCGGATAATTTCTTATTTCGAAACCCGCGTATTTTTTTACTACGGTGTATAATTGGGTCTCGGTTTTTTTGGACGATATCATTATCCAAACCTGGATGATTGCAGCGATTGCCACCAGCGCTAAAAGAACCAAAATGAATTTTTTCATAAAAGGATACTTATGTGGTTAGCTATGAAGGTACCCAATTTTGAAAGTGATACTGATGTATAACATAGCCAAAACAAACTTCCGCCAAAATACATCTTGCATAACGATACTAATAATGATAACCTGCAACTACCACTTAAACTTTTAGTGCCCGGAAAATCATATTCTACTCAGCCAACAAGCTATCCACCGTTTCGTAAAACCTGTTTTTTGATAAGGTATAGAACTCGCCACTTGCTGGTCCGTAAAAGCTGGTGTGTATATCCCGGATATTGCCCTTTTTATCAATAAACAAAGTGGTGGGGAACGACTTAACAGATGTTAGCTGAGGTAATGTTTTCTCTGCCTTCTGATCGTCGCTGGCGGTTACACCTGTAATTAGCATAGGGTAGGTAACCCCAAAAAGATTTTTAAATTTTTCAACACTTTTTTTAGAACGTGCAAAATCGGTGGTAAGCTCATAAGCAAGGGCAACAATAGCTATGCCTTTGTCTTTATTTTGTTTGTAATAATTGGCAAGAAACCGGGTCTCGTCAAGGCAGTTGGCGCACCAGCTACCCATTAACTGTACTACCACTACCTTATTCTTAAACGCACTGTCATTTATAGAAACTTCCTTTCCATCAAGATCGTTAAACGTAAAGTTGAGACTATTTTGTCCGGGGCGTAACCGGGTAGGATCGTTGATCTCCGGAAGTGCTACGTTATCATCTTTTACGGCGGTCCAGCTTTCCTGGCCGTTATAGCCGCTATAAAATATGCCGCTTAGTGTAGTGCCGCTGGTATGTATTGCTGCTTCAAATAGCCTGGCATTGTCACCATCAAAGCTGGATAGCTTTACGGAGTCGCCGGTTACCACACCTTGCAGATATCGGTAATCCGATGACGGGGTAAGAAAGCTACCTGTAAGGTTATTTCCCTCCTGTTTAAAAATGGCTATGGCATTGCGTATGGTGCCATTGGGGCGGGTAATGTCTACTTTCCATTTACCGGTAATATCGCCTGCGGGCATACCCTGGCTAACCGGGAACCTTATCCCATTTTGTGGCGATCCTGTAAGTTGCCAATACTGAATGCTTGCGGCGGTTGACTTTATAAGCGTACCGGCAATGTTACCATTAGGCAGTTGTTTTACCCTAAAAGCACTTTCAAAAACAGGCATGGTAAAAAACAGCGAATCCCCGGCCGTGATCACATCGGTTACTTTTACCTGATCGGCACCATTTTGTACATACAAAACCAGTTGTTCTTGTTCGATGGTTTTTGACAGCCCAAAGATCACCTGCCTGCCATCTTTCCGTTCAAGGGCCACCCGCCAGCTATTTTGCTGTAGTAATGTGGATTGTGCTTTTGCAACTTGCAGGGCAAAGAGTAATATAAGGCTTATAGGTAGTTTTAACATAGCGTGCTTTGCTTCGCAATTTCGGTAAAACCTGCCGGAAGATGCCGTTTTAAATAGTTAAGAAAGAATGATTACTAAAACCTGCGGCAGTCGTTTGCATTAACCGTTAATTAGCAAAATACAATGGTTATCCGCAATCGGATGCTGATATTTTGGAACCAGGCTTTATAACAATTTTCATCAGTCGTTGCAGCCTGCCTCTATATCCATAGAGGTCGCACTCTTATACTGTTGGTAATTTTATTCAGCTTTTTTATCATCATTTTATATTCATCATTAAGTGTACCAAATAGCGGAAATTATTTAAGATACCTAATTTACCAGCCGGTATTTATCGGGTTTGGTGCCGGCCCGTTCAATAATGTGCCGGGCTTCCAGGTCAAGTTTTACGGTTTCGCCATACCATTGCGCATTGCCCTCTAACAGGTTTTTTACTGAGGCGTGCAACTGTTCCATAAGGTAGGGGTGTGTAATTTTGCCCAGGGCTACAACGGCCAGCAGGTGCTCCCTCACCAGTTCATATTTTTTAAGCAAAATCTTTTTATTGGTCTTAGTAGGGTCGGGGTGCAGGGTTTGGATATTTTCGTTATCGGCAGGTTTAGTAGGCATTTTGTTACCAGTTTTTTTAAAGCTACAGTCATCTAGAAAAAGTTGCAACAAACATACGCGGCCATCAGCCACCTTTTGTCAAAACAGCTCTTTTCTACACTCAAAGGTCAAAAGCCATCTTTACTATAGTGTTGTTGTTGGCTTTTATAATACTGTTGGCAAGGTTTAGCGATAGCAGTGTTGTATAAGTATCTTTTATAAAAATTAAATTTTTAGAAAGCAATAGGCATTGTACTTATTTTCATTTTTTAAAAGATGAATACAGCCGTAGATAAAATTTGGCGGCGTTTGCAATACGTTCGCTTTATATTTTATCGTTACTGGTAGTGATAGTAAAAATGTATGTATGGGTAAAATTATTTGCGTAGTATTTGTATTGTTATTTAGTTCAACTGTAATCATTGCTCAAAAAAAAGCCGTGACGGAAAATGGCAATGAAGTATTGCTGTATCCCGATGGAACATGGAAATACGCCAGCAACCCGGATAGTGAGGATAGCATTGCCACCAACCCAACATTATTTAAAAAAAGCAGCAATGCCACGTTTTTATTAAAAAGCAGGAATAATGAAATGGGGTTTTGGCTGGATCCTAAAAAATGGAACTTTAAAAAATCGGAGGCCTCCTCTGATGCCGAATTTGAGATAGACTTGAAAGGACAGTCGGTGCAAGCCACCATTATTACCGAAAATTCGGCGATACCTATTGAATCGTACCCTTACATTGCCCTTGTAAATGGAAAATCTGCTTCTCCCGATCTGCAAATAGTTTCCAAAGAGTATAGAATGGTGAACAATGTAAAAGTGCTCTGTATGAAAATGGAGGGTTCGCAGGCGGGCATTAAATTTTGCTATTCGGGCTATTATTTTTCTACCGAAAATGCAACGGTGCAGTTTATAACCTTTACCTATAAAAATCTTTTAATAAAGTATTCAAAAGACATTGATGAAATATTGAACGGATTGGTGGAACTATACCCTCCGGATGCTTCATCGGCCGTAGGTACCAATGCCACAAGCGAAAGTAGCCAGCTGGCCCAGGGATCGTTTTCGGATAACACTAATTGCAAAAAATATTTTGATGGAAAATGGCAGTACGATGTTACCGACCCCGACGATCTTAAAAAAAAGACAGTGCTAATAGAGCGGACTTCTACCAAAACAACTGAATACACTGATAACAAAAAATACTTTTTTGAGTACGCTACCAATTGGCTCAACGATTGCAATTACGAGCTGGTTTTTACAAAAACCTCAAAACCCGGTTACAAATTGATGAAACCTGGTGAGGTTATTAAAGTTGAGATTAATTACATAAGCAGCGATGAAATGAAATACACTGCAACGTTTCGCGAAAAGATTAGCCATGGCCAAATGGTGGCGAGCCACTAAACTGAAATATTAAGTGCAGGATTGAATACTGGTAAGCGTTGTTAGTAAACTTTGGTAATATGCTGTTTGGGTAAATAGCAATGAGCTATACCTGGAGCCTACCCCTAAAACCCCGGCCACCATAATACGACTCCACCCCGTTGTGGTAAATAAACACGGTATTGTACCGGCGATCTCCAAAAATGGCGCCCCCCAGTTTTCTTATTTCAGGCGGCGTTGCCAGCCAACTGGAGGTTTTGCAATCGAACGGTCCTAGTTGCTGCAGTTGCCGGTATTGTTCTTCGGTCAATAGCTTAATGCCCATGTCGGCTGCCAGTTGCCGGGCACTGCCCGCAGGCTTATTTGCCTTTCGCGAAGCCAGCGCTGCTGCATCGTAGCAAAGGCTCCTTCGCTCCTTAGGGCTTTCGGCCGCGCAATCGTAAAAAAGGTACTCCCCCAACTTTTTATCCTGCCCTACCACATTAGGTACGCCGCCCGAGTTTTCCATTTTGTTCAGCGACCATAATTTTTTTGGGGGCAGCTTGCAATTTTGCCAGTACGCTGGCCCATAAAAGTCCTTTATGCCGCTGCGGATTATTGGCAAAACGCATTTCAAGGGTTTGCAACAGGTTGGATTGTTGCACCGCAGATAGTTTTTTTGTTAGGCTCATATTGGCATAAATTATTTTGCTGGTGGTTAAGGTTAACCCAAATGTAAGTTTATCTGCAAAACCTTGCAACCCGGCAATAGGTAGCAGCGGTAGGTGGGCAATAGCCAGTAAAGGTTTTATAAAACAAAAAGGCAAATATTGTTTCTTAAAAAATGGCGCAATTTCCGCCCAGGTTAGCTAACTTTTGTGGGACATTGGCGACCTGGGCGACAATTCACACAAGTCCCACGAAACCATAGCTCAAAACAACCACCAACCAAAAACCAAAAAACTTCTTCCTGTCATCTTTCAACTGTCATCTTTCTTCCTCCAAATTCTTCCTGTCATCTTACATCTATCAACTGTCATCTTTCTTTCTCCAAATTCTTCCTGTCATCTTTCCTCTACCAACTTCTTCCAGTCATCTTTCCTCCGCCAACTTCTTTCTGCCATCTTACATCTATCAACTGTCATCTTTCTTCTAACAACTTCTTTCTGTCATCTTACATCTATCAACTGTCATATTTCTTCTACCAACTTCTTTCTGTCATCTTACATCTATCAACTGTCATATTTCTTCTACCAACTTCTTTCTGTCATCTCACATCTATCAACTGTCATCTTTCTTCCTAACCATCGACCAAATGGCAGGCAGCCCGCCCGGGTAAGCAAAACATAAGCAAAGCCAGCATGGCCTATGCCACATGAAAGCAAACAGAAATAAAACTGACCAATGTAGCCCGTACCAGCCTGGAAGAACTGATGATTGTTTACAAAAATTTTTTTGCGAACAAACTAACTACCGCTGTGGTATAAAAACGACTGGCTGTTGCTGTTGAAGGCAAATAGTGTTTTAAAATTTTTAAAGAATGCACCTTCAAACAAAATATACTGAAGCCCAAACCTGCCACGCAAACCCTGATAATCGCCGCAGCTTGCTTAAGCAATCTGCTGACTGACAGCTATTTTTGGTCAGGCAAATCAGCATTGGGTCACTCAAAAAATAATGAAGTAGACATAGGAGATATTTTCCTGTTTTTTAGTTGGTTTAGAAAAACAGAAGTTATTGATGATAAATTACGCTATGTTTCTAGCATTCCTGGTAACCATATTACTTATGTTTATTTACACATGGGCGAAATGATATCAAATGGTAAAATCATACCTAACTGTTCACCGTTCCATAGTCATGCAAATGAAATATTTTAAGGTAAGAAACTTAACAAGCTCTTTGTTGATTACGACTATTTATCGTTTAATAATGAAAAGCCAGGCGCAGATGTATCAGCATACAATGATAAGCGTGTTTTAACAATAGATGATTTATCGCGTAGCAAAAGGTCACCGCCTGATTGTTTTAAGAATGTACCTATCTCCTACCATTCAAAAAAATCATTTAAAGAAGGCTAATTTAATTGGCTGTAAAAGGGCAGAAATTTATGATTGATGCCACCCCGGATATTGTAGAACGGGCACGAAATGTTATTTTGGACTGAAACGACCACAATAGATAGCAAAGGGGGTTTTTAAAAAGAACAGTTTGGAAAAGTCAACCTGTTATATTTTGGAACAAGTTATCCCTCCTGCTTTGCCCTTCGCGTAAAATTTCTTTGCGTTCTTTGCGTCAAAAATCAGCTCCACCTAAGCTTACTCACCCCCCAAACTTTCCCTACCTTCCCTTCACAACCTGTCCACTATGAAAAGGCTTCTCTTTCTTGCAGTTTTTGCACTTATGTACGGCTGTGGATTTGCACAGTCCAGCCAAAGCAATACGTATTGCAACCCGCTCAATATCGATTACACCTACATGATTTATAATGCCTATCAAAACATCTCGTACCGGTCGGGGGCCGACCCTGCGGTAGTGCGGTTTAGGGGAGAGTATTACATGTTCGTAACCCGGTCGCTGGGCTATTGGCACAGTACCGATTTGCTAAACTGGCAGTTCATCCACCCCGAAAAATGGTATTTTCAGGGCAGCAATGCCCCGGCGGCGCACAACTACAAAGACTCAGTATTGTACGTAATGGGCGACCCGTCGGGCCAAATGAGTGTGCTGTACACCGACAATCCAAAAAAGGGTGATTGGAAAGCTATACCCGCCATTTTAAACGATCTGCAAGATCCCTCGCTTTTTATTGATGATAACGACAGCGCATACCTGTTTTGGGGCAGCAGCAATGTGTACCCTATCCGCGCCAAAACCCTCAATATACACGACCGCTTTAAACCCGGCGATAGTACCTATGCGCTTTTTAATTTGCACGGAAAAAAACATGGCTGGGAGCGCTTTGGCATTAACCACAGCGATACCGTATTGAGCGGCTACATGGAAGGCCCATGGCTAACCAAAAACAACAATAAATATTACTTGCAGTATGCGGCGCCCGGCACCGAGTTTAATGTGTATGGCGATGGTGTATACACGGCCGATCACCCGCTAGGGCCCTACAACTATGCACCCAACAACCCCGTATTTTACAAACCCGGCGGCTTTATGACCGGCGCCGGCCATGGCAGCACGGTTGATGGTCCGCAGGGTTTGATGTGGCATTTTGCCAGTATGGCGCTAAGTGTAAATGTAAACTGGGAGCGGCGGCTATGTATGTACCCCGCCTTGTTTGATAACGATGGACTAATGTATAGCAACACTGCTTTTGGCGATTACCCGCATTATGCCCCGGCGTACCCGGGAAGGCCCGGCGAATTTACCGGCTGGATGCTGCTGTCGTACAATAAACCCGTAAAGGCATCTTCAGAAAAAGATGGCCATGTAGCCAGCAACCTGGCCGACGAAACCGTGCAAACTTTTTGGCTGGCCGAAGAAAACAACTACCAGCAATTTGTGGAAATTGACCTGCAGCAGACCGCAACAGTGTGCGCCATACAGGTAAATTACCACGACCATAAATCAAACCTGTATGGAAAGATAGATAGCCTGCGCCATCGCTATTTTATTGAAGGATCGATAGACGGGAGGAAATGGACAACGTTAGTTGACCGAAAAACCAGCTTTAAAGATGTGCCCAACGATTATGTTGAACTGGCAACGCCCGGCATGGCAAGGTTTATTCGGTACAACAATATAAAGGTGCCCACACCCAACCTCAGCATTTCGGGGCTGCGGGTATTTGGAGTTGGATCGGGCAAAAAGCCCACGGCCGTTACAAAAGTTTCCGTTACCCGTAAACCCGATCGTCGGGATGCGATACTTAAGTGGCAAGCGGTTGCAGGTGCACAAGGTTATCACGTGTATTGGGGTATAGCCGCTGATAAGCTTTACAATAGTTGGCAGGTGTATGGTAAAAACGAACTGCTGATAAAAAGTCTTTCGACCGATCAAACGTACTTTATGGCCATTGAAGCTTTTAATGAAAATGGTGTTTCGCCGATGTCAGTCGTACAGCACCTGCCCTAAAAATCCTCTTCGGTAAAAACAACATTAAAATACATTTAAAGTACAGCGCAACGTCAAAACCTTGTTATTGTAGATAGCGTTTTTTTAAACGAGTAAATGCCATTATACCTTTATTGATTGGCAAAAAGTTTCTCAGTATGGGCTTCAAATAATTTTTATTTAAATATTCAATCGTCATATAAAAAGTATAATTATATTGATTTTGGAAAGGCAGCCCAATTTTTATGTTGTTTAAATAAAATAGTTGGTTTGCACAATTAAGTGTTGATAACAGCCATTATTTAAGTGGTAGTGTCGTTGAATACATTTACGGAAAGACCTTTATTTATTTTGCAATTTATAACATGGGCACTATGGTTTGTCGAATAAATTATGATTATTAACAAACGCTTTTTTGATTGCAACAACGTTATGAGGACACATGTATAAATTTGGCGGTTAGCAGCCATCAACTAACCCACCTAAGTTTTTTTACCCTTTACGACCCTAAATGTTGCTTGTAAATGATAACATAGCCGCAACATCGGTTATAAAGATTAATTTCATTTTCTACTATAATCTTAAAAGTTGCGTATGCTTACCGATACCTTTAATAGAGTGCACGATTATTTACGGATATCGCTAACCAATAATTGCAACCTCCGTTGCTTTTATTGTATGCCCGAGGAGGATTACCAAGCCACCCCATCGGCACAGTTAATGCAGGCCCACGAAATTGATACACTGGTAAAAATCTTTGTTCAACTAGGTGTTAAAAAAATAAGACTTACCGGCGGCGAACCTTTGATACGTAAAGATGCTGGTGATATCATTACCTCCATTGCCAAATACCCTGTTCAGCTGGCCTTAACCACTAACGGCATAAGGCTCAACCACTTTTTGCCCACCCTCCAAAAAGCAAACATTACCTCTATTAACGTTAGCCTCGACACTCTAAATGCCGACAAATTTAACCTTATTACCAAACGCGACCATTACCAAAAAGTTATTGATAACATCAACCTGCTTTTGGACAACAACATACACGTTAAGGTAAACGTGGTTGTGATGAAGGGCGTAAACGATAGCGAAATAAACGACTTTGTAGCCTGGACAAGACACCTGCCTGTACACGTGCGGTTTATTGAGTTTATGCCTTTTGCCGGTAACCGTTGGGAGGTAGAAAAAGTGTATGGCTGGAAACAGATTTTAGGGGTGATTGAAGAAAAATTTGATGTCCTAAAACTAAAGGACGAAGCACACGATACCACCAAAAAATACATTGTACCCGGCCATACCGGCACCTTTGCCGTAATAAGCACAATTACTGCACCGTTTTGTAGCGATTGTAACCGCATGCGCCTTACCGCCGATGGCAAAATGAAGAATTGCTTGTTTAGCCAGGAAGAAACCGATTTGCTAACCGCCCTGCGCAGCGGCCACGATATTGTTCCGCTAATTAAGGAGTGCATCACCAACAAAAAAGCCGAACGCGGCGGCCAGTTTGCCGCCGACATGCAACAAATTGATGCTGAACACATAAAGAACCGCAGCATGATATCCATTGGAGGATGAGGGGGGTGTGAGTAGTCAGTTGTGAGTTGCGGGTGGTCAGTCTTTTTGGCCCATTGTCCGAACATTTTGATAACAAAACATTACAACGTACATTTTGTCTCTTTAGCCAGCGGCCCAACATGTTGGTAACAAAACATTACGAGCGAGATTTTGCCTCTTTGGGCCCAGCGGCCCAACATGTTGGCAGGAAAAACATTACGACCGGGATTTTGCCTCTTTGGCCCATTGTCCGAACATATTGATTACAAAACATGACAATCCGAATTTCAGCCTCTTTGTGCCAGCGGCCCAACATGTTGGTAGCAAAAACATTACGACCGGGATTTTTTCCTTTTTGGGCCAGCGGCCCAACATGTTGGTAACAAAACATTACGAGCGAGATTTTGCCTCTTTGGGCCCAGCGGCCCAACATGTTGGTAGGAAAAACATTACGACCGGGATTTTGCCTCTTTGGCCCAGCGGCCCAATATGTTGGTAGCAAAAACAAGGCAATCCAGGTTTTTTGCGCTCCGTAGGTGCGCTACCTGCTTTGTTAGCGGTTTGTTGTTGTACTTCGCAGTTTCAGGGCTTATTCTCTTAAACATATAGCCCCAATAATAAACTTGGTTTGAGTTTCCAAAAATATCTTGCTTGTTTGATTGTCATAGTTGGATTGTCGGCGAAAAGGTCCCTGATATATCTGTTGTATTGATTTCCTGCTACAATTTCGCTTTTAAAATTTTTGTCTTTGCGCTGTTTGTTAAATCGCTGTCATTCATTTACTGCGTCCAGTAACGTCATACCACAATTGTTTTTCATAAAGTCCACAAATGGAATACTAAAATGAAATTTGTCGCCGCAATGTTGTTTAAAAAATTTTCTTGTATTATGGCCGTTCCAATAACTGTCCGTAAATATTGTGACTACTCAATAATAATTTTAATCAAAAAAATTTCGATATTGCTTTGGCTGTTAGTAATATTTTTTGTGTCTTATTAACTTCGTTTTCTAACGCAAGTGCAATTATTTCCAATATGTCAAACTTTGCACCAACGTAACTTAATTGTGTCTGTTTGCACAATTGCTACCAGCGCTATTTTTAGCCAATACCATTGGTTAAGTCCTACACCTGTTTCAATCCCGTTAATTTCAGGTCGAGGCATTTTTCTTTGTTTAAAATACTTTTTGATTTATTATTTATTTTATTTAATTCAAAGTTTGTAAACCGGGCGTACACACTGTAAGGTATTTTCTGGTATTTCTTGCCTTAGAATCCAGTTTGTCTGTCCAACTAAAAAAGGCAAAAAAGTAAATCAGGAAACGTGCAACGCGTAACAGGATAATTGCAGCGTGCAGGGTGCAGCTTGAAAATTGAAACGTGCAGCGTGCAGCTTGAAACTTGAAACTTGCAGCTTGTTACTTGCAGCCTGTCGCTTGCAGCTTGAAACTTGCAGCTTGAAACTTGCAGCTTGCAGCTTGCAGCCTGTCGCTTGCAGCTTGAAACTTGCAGCTTTAAACTTGCAGCTTGCAACCAGCATCTACCGTTCAAAATAATTTACCACCGATAGCTTACGGTAAGCCACCCACTACGCCCTACACCATTAATGCCCGAGCCATGGGTGCGGTAGTCAACATTTAAAATATTTTGTAAACCGGTGCTAATGTTTATGGCTTTAAATTGTTTGCCGGCAAATACATTTACCACCTGCCATCCGGGTGTGCCACCTTTGGGTATACGATTGTCGTCTTTATCGCCGGCCGATAACCGGTCTTGTTTTCCGGCAAAAAGCGTTTCTGCCGTGGCATACCAACTTTTGTTTTGCCAGGTAGCCATTACCCTTCCATTAAAGGGTGGAATGCGGCGGATGGGTTCATTTTTAGTATTGTTTTGCCCGTAGGTATAGTTTATGTTTCCGGTAAACAATAGCGCTTTTAGCGGCTGCCAACCCAGTGCTAACTCTGCACCTTTTATTATGCCATCTTCCACATTTTCTTTTTGGTAAACGGAGTAGCCACCAATTACCTGCCCTTCCATTTTTATACGGGTAATAAGGTTGGTGAGTTGCATTTGGTATAGCGCAATATTGCCCCAAAAACGGCGGGCGTCGTATTTGTAACCCACTTCTACATTGCCCGACTGCTCCGGTTTAAGGTTATAGGCTGGTACCTCGTACCTAAAATCTACTATGCCCAGTGTACCCATATCGTCAATGTTGGGTGCACGAAAGCCGGTAGAGTAATTTACATACAGCCTGCTGTTAATTGTAATGCCATAGCTGGCCGCAGCATTCCAAACCAATGCCGATGGCCTGATGCTTACCTTTCCCAGCGAGGTATCGGTTAGGCGAATGGCAAAAGTGTTAAACCTGGCCCCGCCATCAAACCCCCATTTGCCTAATTGTACATGGTGCAATGTGTACAGCGAATAATTGCCATAGGTAGCACCATTGGGATACAGACCTCTTTTATTGGAGGCGATATTAGTAATGGTATTGATATCACTACGGGCGCTGTTTACTTTGTCGTGGTACAATTCTATGCCCGAATTGGCGGTAAACAACCGGCCGTAGTTTGACGTTACGTTGGCAGTAAAACCAACCGTATTAATCTTATCCCGTTCGCTTCGTAACAAAGTACTTCCGTTTTTGCGGCTTAATCTTCCCTCGGTATTGTACTGCCTCAATGCAGTTATTTCAATAGTAGAAAAAAGCGGGTTGGAAGTTGTAGTGGCCAACCGGGCATATTGTAGCTGCCGTTTTTGGGGTTCAAATTTGTTGAGGGCAAAATTTTCCAGCACCACTTTGTGATACACTGGTACCTGTTGCTGTACATCGCTTTGATGTACCAGCGTAAGCGTAGTGTTTTCACTTAAAAGAAAGGTTGCTTTGGCATTAATACCCAATTGGTCGTAGCCCGATGGGGTTTGCCTGCCCGTTGTATCGCCACCATACAAATCGCCAAAGTTGCGGTAGGTAATGCCGCCACTCAATACCATTTTTTTGGTGGCATAGGCTACTTCGGTCCTGCCTGTTTGTTCCATATCGCGGTTCATGATTCTGCCTACTACCCGGCCGCTCCATACCGGTTTTTTTTTGGCAAAGTTAACAGTGGTTGTTTGCACGTTGATTACTCCACCCAGTGCATCGGTGCCATATTGTACTGAGCCGGTTCCTTTTACCACTTCAATATTCTGCACTATAAAAGGATCAATGGTAGCAAGGTATTGGTTGGGTCCGTACCTAAAGGTGCTATTGTTAAACCGTATACCATCTACCAACATAAGCGTTTGGTTACCGGTTAAACCACGTATAAACGGCGAGCCACCGCCATGGTTGGTTTTTTGAACAAACACCCCGTTAATACCCTGCAATGCTTCGGCGGTGGTCCGCGGGTTATACCGCTGCAGGTATTGGCTGCTTACCTTCTCCACCGAGTATGGTACTTCAATATTTTTTTGACCGAGGCGCTGGGCGGTAACCACTACTTCGTTTAACGTATGCGTACCAGTGTCGGTTTGGGCAATTAAGTTTCCTGCTGCCAATAAAAATGATAACGCTACAACCACTCTCATTTAGTAAATTTTAGTTTTCTTATTTTTTTGTTTGTCTCTTCTTTTTCCTCTGCATCATCATCGTTATCGGTAACCTTTAAAAATGCGCTGCGGCGTGGTGCCGGCATTATGGCATCTTCGCCCCTAACGGTTTTCCATACCACTTCGCTAAATATAAGGTCGGGTATGCGGTCTTCTTTACTAAAGTCGAATGTTTCGCTTAACCGGGCACTAGCCGTATTGCGGGTGTTGCGTTCGTTTAAGTCAATATTGGCAGCTACCGAAGTAAAAGGGCTGGCATTGGCCGTGGCTGTAAACGAATTAAACATAGGGGTTGCTGCAGCATCGTACTGGCTCATGGGCGGCAAGCCAAGTATTAGCTCCATGGTACGCAACATACTGCTGGTACTATACATGGTGTGGTCAACAAAACCACGCTTTACATGGGCACCAGCTACGTAGGCGGTAGTGCGGTGTGCGTCTACATGGTCTGGGCCATTTTGCGCATCATCTTCAACAATAAATACTGCGCTTTCGTTCCAAATAGGGCTGTTAGATAAATGCTCTACAAACATCCCAACGGCCAAATCGTTATCGGCCACATGTGCAAAGGGTGTAGGCCTACCTATACGGCCGCCCTCGGTATGGTCGTTGCCAAAACGCACCGAATTAAACCTTGGAACGGCGTTGGCATTTATAAGGCTGTCAAATTCTTTTTTCCATAAAAAAAAACGGGCAGTATCGGTTGTTGACAAACCATAACCGGGAAAGTAAGGGCATAAGTTACCTTCCAGCGAAGGGATGTTGGCCTGCCCGCCATCGGCAAACTCGCCATAGGTGCGGTAAGTTACGCCTGCTCTTTTACAGTAATCCCATATAAAACCTTTGGGCGGATTGGCTACCGCCCGTTTTCCTTCGCCGGGGTACGTACCGCCACGACTGCCATAGCTTGTTACCCAGTTTTTCTCTAAAAAATCGGTGGCGTTGGCCGAGGTGCTCCAGTTGTGGCCATCGGCACTTACTTCGCCATCGGCATAAAAATTATCCAGCAACGTAAACTCCTTTACCAGTTTGTGTTGGTTGGGCGTTATATTTTCGCCAAACAACACAAGGCTTTTATCGCCATTTCCGCCTGCCACATCGCCTAGTACCTGGTCGTAGGTGCGGTTTTCTTTAATAATATAAAACACATATTTTATGGGCGATGGGTTGCCCACCTGCATAGGTATGGGGTTGCCCTTTTGGCCAGCGGCTACCATTTCGCCTTTTTTGGTATAGGGTGTATTGGTATAAACCGCTTTTGAATAAACGGCAAGTTGCGTTTCTGTAGGTTCGGTAATTATGCTCATGGTGCCTTTCATTAACCCGCCAATATAGCCGGCGCGTAATTGCACCACCGTATCGCCCACGTGGTGCTCAACGGTTTGGTCGGGTTGGCCGGGGTTAGGGCCGGTAGGGTTTGCAAACGACGAAAAGCCTTTTCCATTAGATACAAAAATGGTATTACCTACCACCTTAATATTTGTAGGGTACCAGCCTACCGGAATAAACCCTTTACTTTTTGACCTGCCAGTTACGCTTACATCAAAAACCGCCAGGCAGTTATTGTCGGCATTGGCCACATACAACGTTTTTTCGTTGGCCGATAGCGCCAGCCCATTACTGGTTGAACCTTGTGCCGCATTGGCAAACAATGCCGCGTTCAACACTTCTATCACCTGCTGTTTTGCCACGTCAATTACTGATACGCTGTTATCGTTGGCATTGGCCACAAACAACAGGCTGCCTTTGTTATTCAGCAACAGTTCGTTAGGGTTATCGCCTACGGGTATTTGTGTTTTAACAGCCATGGCTTTAGTATCGTACACAGCAACTTTATCGCCACCCCAAAGGCTAATGTACAATTGGCTGTTATCGTTGGTCAAAATACAGGCATAGGCCTCACTGCCTAGTGCTTCTTTTTGTAAAATTGCCTTGCTTTTAAGATCTATTACATACAGGGCATTGTCTTCTTTGGTAACTACATACAGGCGGTTGGCCATTTCGTCAACAGCAAGGCCTGCTGGCGATATTTTGTTGGGCCATTTGCCGCCCAGGCGTATGCTGTCGGTCAATTTTAGTTTACTGTTAATGATCGAATATTTCCATATACTGTTGTCGTTTCCTGTAGAAGCGTAAAGCGATTTTTCGTCGGCACCAAAGGTGAGGCCATACCACGAAACGGGTATGATGATATTGTCGAGTATCTTTTTTGTTTTGGTATCTATTAATTGAATACTCTGTACGCTTTGGCCATTATTGGTTACTGCCAATAATTTTTTAGTGGGCGATAAGGCCATATTTAAAGGAAGATCGCCCAATGGCAACGAGGTGCCTGCCGGGGAAAGATGCCAGCCATTGGGCAACCGGACACGTTTGGCTGACAGGCTGCTTTGTAACAATGTATTGGTTTGTGCCTGTAGCAGCATTACCATACAAAAACCAACACAAAACCCAATAAATTTTTTCATGTAATAGAAAATTAAAAAAATGTTAAGAGATTTTAAAAATAAGATGTTTTTATGGTTTGCTAAGGGGATGCTGATTAACCAATTGTAAACAAAAACAGCCAGGGGCTGGCGTAGAGACTTGTTTTGACTATTTGGCTAAAAAAGCAGGTACCCCAAAGTTGCCTTGGGGTACCTGCTCCTATTGTTATTGTGCGTTATTTTTTTTCGATAGTTTTTTAAGTTGTTTACCCAATGTTTAAAACGAATACCGGGCGCCTAATTGTATTTGGTACGGGTTACCGTTGGCCTGTATAACGCCTACATTTTCGTTTACACGGTAGCTATACTCCCTGGTAGTTTGGTTAAAACCGTTTACAAATAACAGGGTTTGTGAACCTCCAAGGTTAAAGTTTCGGCCCCAATCTTTATTAAGCAGGTTGGCAAAATTAAACACGTCGGCACTAATGGTTATTTTATGTGTTTTACCAAGGCTAAACACTTTGGTCAATCGCACATCAAAGGTTCCGGCAAAGGGATTTTCGCCACCGTTGCGGTCGGCTATCTTACCCAGGTTGTTGCGTATATAATCTCTTGCGCGGCTGTCAGGGTTATTTAAAATTTTTTCTATAGAAGTTTTAACGGAAGCTGGAGTAGCAGGATTGTTAGGATCAAATATAAAGGCGAGGTCATTATCGGCTCCGGGTCCGCCTACAAAGTCGCCATTAGTATCAGCATCAATGGTAAGGCTGTAACGGGTGCCGCCTACGCCGGTAAATCTTCCACTAAAATTAAATCCTTTAAAAGTGGGTGTAGAGCCAAAGAACACCAGCTTATGCCTGAACTGGTTGTCGCTAAAATTAATCTCCGAAAGGTCGCGTGGATCGGATTTTATAGGGCGGAAAGTTGACGTGTTGGCTACGTTACCATTGTAAGATGTGTTGTCGCGGGCAATATTGTAGGTATAGCTAAAATTAATGTAGCCATCGCGAAAGTAACGGAACTCACCATCTATAATACCGGTAACAGTATTCAATGTTGCACCGTTGGTAAACTCAAGTGTACGACCCACTGATTGTGTTTTTCTACCCAACACATTGTCGGTAATACCTGCTGCCGATATGGTATTGGCTGGTACAAAAACGCCACGGCCACTTTCGTTTGCAAGGGTAAAATACGGCTGGTTTACTATGTTACGATCCAGGTACACATAATTGTTGTAGGTATAGGCGTACAACAGGTTAATACCTAACCGAAGCCTGTTTTGTAATAGTATTTTGTTGTACGAAATATTGGCTTTAAAAATACTGGGCACCTGCAGGTTGGGATCGTTCAGGTTAATGGTTGATACGGTGGGTACGCCGGGTATTACACCGGGTGCCGTTGACGGATCTTGCCGGTAGGCAGGAAAATTAGGTACTGGTACCAGGTTGGGGCCAGTTGTTCGGCGGGTAACATCAATAGCCGCTACTTTGGTACCACTATTTTGTATGTTGTTAACCTGCGCATAAGTTATTGGGTTGGCCGAAAACAGACCCGCTCCAAATTTTAAGATGTCGGTTTTTTTACCTTTCAGGTCCCAGGTAAGTTGCAAACGCGGCTGAATATTGTTCCAGTCGGTTGGGTTATTATCGGTACGCAAGCCCAATACTTCATCAACTACAGGGTTATAATCCCCACTGGTAAGGTAACTGGTCACATCGTACCGAAGGCCAAAAGTGGCATCCAAATTTTTAGTGGCAAAAAATTGCACCTGCCCAAATAACGACCCATTAAACACATATTGTTGCACTGTTGGCTTTCCCGCCAGCGGCACCTCCCTTGCATACCGGGAGGGGTTTAGGTTGTTAAATTCGGTGAGGCTGTTAAAAACGAAACGGCCATTTTGCTCGTTGCTAATATAGGTATCCAGGTAGGTGAGCGTATTATCGGTACCAAACGTAAAATTTAATTTTCCTTTGGTAATAAAGGCAGTGTTGATGAGTTGATATTGCTCCTCAAGGTTATCCTCGGGGTTAAAACGCTGACCGCCGAACTGCACCTGTGTGTTACCCTGTGTGCCATTTGGTAATATTGACCGCACCGTTACAATGGCTCGTGGAATATTTGCCGAAGGAAGCTGGCTGTTCGGTACAAAGTTTCGGGTGGCACGTTGGTACTGAAACTTTAACTCGTTTAAAAAAGTAGGGTTCACCTGTGTACGCAACGATAGTAGCGTACTGTTTTCCTGGCTCTTAAAATCGCCCCAACTTTCAAATAAGTTAATGGGGCTATTATCGTTTACACTGGTGGGGTTGTTCCAGTTGCTATAGTTGTTACGAAAGGTAAGGCGGTTTTTTGCGTTAATCTGCCAGTCCAGGCGCAACATCCATGTATTAGCTACAGTGCTACGGCCAAACTCGCCGGTTTGCTGACCGCTGCCAAGGCCATATTTTGTACGGGCAATGTTTAGTAAGGTATCCAATGCACCTTTAGTTATGCGGTTGGCTATGGCATCGGCATCATCTCTAATATCAGCAATAAAAAAGGGTGCAGAAGCATCTTCGCGGTCAAAGGCGGTAAAAAAGTGCAACCTGTTTTTAATAATTGGTCCACCAAGGCTAAAACCATACTGGTTGTTGGTAAAGTTTTGGGTGCGTTTATTACCCCTTATATCGTTGGGGCTGGCCAATGCATCGCTACGGTGGTAGTTAAATGCGCTGCCGGTAAAGGTGTTGGTACCCGATTTGGTAACTGCACTAACTGCACCACCGCCCTGGCGGCCCTGGGTAACATTGTACGAGTTGGTGATTACTTCAAACTCGCGGATGGCCTCCAGCGATAAAGAGTAGGGACCGCGGCCAATTTCGCCGCTGGTGAGGTTGTTACGGGCACTAACCCCATCAATAAGAAAGTTGGTACTTGAAAAACGCTGGCTGCCAATATTGGCGCCATTGGTTAAGGGCGATAGGGAGGCGAGGTCGTTAAAATTCCGGTTTTGGGCAGGTATCTGTTGTATCAGCTTTGCCGATATGGCGGTACTGGCGCCAAACCGATCTATCCGGCTGCTGATTGAGTTGGTGGTCACTACCACATCAGTCAGTTTGGTTCCCTCGGGTAACAATTTAAAATCGTTGATCAGCTCGTCGCCCAGGTCAAGGGCAAGGTTTTGTTTTGTTTGGGTGGTAAAGCCAATATAGGTAACCTGTAACACGTACGGCGAGCCTAATGGCAACTGCCTGAAAAGGTATGCACCGTTGATATTGGTTTGCGTACTGGCGCTAAAGCCTGTCGACTTATTTATAATGGTTACCGTAGCGCCCTGCAAAGGTTTTTTTTCGGGCGATAGCACCGTACCTCTTGCAGTAGCATCGGTACTTTGGGCTAGTAAGCTTTTGCCCGCGGGTAACATACAGGCAAGGCATAGCCAAATAAAACAATTGAAAATTTGTTTCATCACGATTGATTTTCTGGTTTGGTTTAACTATTTGTGTTTAAAATTGCAATGGCAGGTCAACAAAAAAGAAGGCATACAACAAAAGGGTATTGCGGGCAATTGCCCGATGTATTTAAGGGTAAAATGTTTAATTGTTAAATTCTAATACCTTCCTGTTGACAGTGCGAATTTATTTGTTAGCTGTTATAAAACTATTAAGGCTATGTTATGGAATAATTACCAAACCTTACAACACGGGTGGCTAAATGCGGCAATAGTTATTAGTTAACCGTTTGTTTAAACGGTAAGGCTTTGTTGTTGAATAAATGAAACAAATGCCGATGCACCACTACATTTTTTTGTACCCTTACGTAGTACTTTTTATAACCGATAATGTGAACCTTAATCTAGATTGTGGAATAGCGTTGCAATAGTTAAGTGTGGACCATTACACAAGCCGGCCATGCATAAAGGGAGTTACCTGTTACTATTTAAGACCGGCTCAAAAAACAGGGGCATTAATTAATTAATAGGAAGCAACCACTAAAGCTATTGCAAAAAGTGAAAAATTTAATAACTATGCGCAATCAGGTTTTCTTATTTTGGAACCGGGCTTTATAGCTGTTTTCGTCAGTCGTTGCAGCCTGCCTCTATTACCATAGAGGTCGCACTTTTGTACCGGCGGTAACTTTATTCAGCCTTTTTTATTATAATTTTTTATTCAGCTTTGAGTGCAACAAATAGCGCATTATTATTAAGAATTTTATGTAAAAAGCCGTGCCCGGCAATCACTGGGTTTATATAAGCAGCTAAGCTGGTTTCGGCCTAAAACTTCGTGCCTATTATCTGCGGCAGCATATCCCGCCACGTAGGCCACTCATGCGGATAACCATTCCAAACTTCAAGGTTGCTCCAAATACCTTTGCCGTACAATACCGCGTTAAACCGACGGGCACTCTCAGGGTCTTCGTAGGCACCGGTGCCGGTGTATAAGTGTATGTGATTGCTGGCTTTTATTTTATCAAGATACCAGCTATCGTGTAGGTTTGGCACATAGTGTATTGGGCTGTTAAAGTACACCTGGTTGTCCCAAAAGCCGCGGGTATATTCGGTAAGGTCGTATACACCGCTCATGCTAACCACGCCGTTAATAATATCGGGCCGCTTTAAAAACAGGTTCATTGCATGCAGTGCGCCAAACGATGCTCCACAGGTGTACACCATAGTTTGTTGGCTGGTGGCATTGCGAATAAATGGTACTACTTCATTAAAAACATATTGATTAAACTGGTTGTGCTTTATAGCGCGGTGTTCGCCCGGCATACTGTAGTTCATCCAGCTATCGCGGTTAAGACTGTTTATGCTAAACACCCGCAACTTGCCTGCATTTATAAAAGGCTCTAACGATTTAATAAGTTCAAATCGCTCGTACTCTAAAAAATCGGCTGCTGCGGTAGGCACCAATAAAAGGGCAAACCCATAATGGCCGTACGATACTATGGGCATATCATGGCCAATTGCCGGGCTATACCACGAGGTTATTTCTCTGCGCATACTAATATTTTTTAAAGTAATGTAAAGTTCCCGACTTATTTAAAAGTGATTACCTAAACTTGAAACCATGGGGCGAAAATAATAAAAGCAACTGCTTAGGCCTATTATATGTCTGAAGAGGCTTCTTTTGTTGCGGGCACCATGTGGCCGTGGAAAAAAAAACCGGCAATTTTACAACTGCCGGGTTATAAGTTTAAATCTATTTTGACAGCTATTGCAGGGTTGTTTTTTTTATCTCTTTCCATAAATCCCTAAAACATTGTGCAGCATAACTGCTGTTTGCATAGGTGGCCACAGGTGCCAGGTGGGTGCCCATTTTTTCCACATCGCTCAGGTAAGGAATATAATTTTTGAAAAAGCTTTTGTTACGGTTGTATTCGTTTAAAATTTCGTAGTGCATGTTTTTGCGGTGGTCTACCATGCTAAAAAATCCACGGATCTTTGTATCGTCAAGGCCATTTTCATTAAAATGCTGTACAACGGCATCGTAACTGCGCATGCTTAAGGTACTGGGTATATTTGGCATCAATACCCAGTCGGCGGCATTAAAAATGGTATCGTGCAAAATAGACATGCCCGGAGGGCAGTCCAAAATCACCACATCATAATCGTTTTTTAACGGTGCAAGGGCAGTTTTTAACCTTCGCTTACCCTGTTTCATATCGCTTAAAATAACATCGGCATTGCGGGCCGAAATATCAGAAGCCACCAGGTCAAGGTTTTCGTAACCCGACTCCTGAATAGCTTTTGACAGGTCAAGCTCGTTGGCCAATAGCTTTTTGGCTTCGTTTTTAAGCGTGCTGGCAGCCTGAAAATAAAACCCCGCAGCCCCTTGTGGGTCCAGGTCCCACAACAGGGTACGGTACCCTTCCAGCGCCGACTGGTAAGCAAGGTTAACTGTGGAAGCTGTTTTACCTACGCCTCCTTTTTGGTTGTAAATGGCTAGTACTATCATAAAAATAAATATACAAAAGTTTTAAAAGGGTAGTTGGGCAAGTGTCAATTAAGGTAAAAAAAGGTAGGGTGAAAATAAGTTCATATTAAATTTCATCTCAATTTTATATTCCTGTTCTATAATGGTTTTTGGCCTGTTGGGCATGCCTATTATCCGGGCTTATGTTTGCCATAGCTACTGGTTGGCTTCGTTTTTATATAATCTTAACTGTGTTTACACGTCATACGCGGTCTGTTTACCCAAAGGCAAATAAGGGTAATGATTTTAACTCTTTGCAATATTTTAAAGGGTATACCCGGCTAAAACCACAAGCAGTGAAGGGCTACACTAACTATATTATATGCACAACGAAAAAAAGCTAGGTCAGCTTGCTGCTACTGCTATTTGCGGAAACGATATTACCTCCTCCTGTTTATATGTTTCGGCCCTTTCAATTTTGTATGCAGGGCAATATGCATGGATATCGCTGTTGATAGTGGCTTTAGTGCTGTTTTTTTTCAGAAAAATTTATGCAGAAGCGGTAGGGGCCCTGCCACTAAATGGCGGGGCTTATAATATTTTATTGAACACCACCAGCAAAAGCAATGCCTCAATAGCAGCCTGCCTAACTATTTTATCGTACATGGCCACGGCAGTTATTTCGGCAAGCGAAGCCATGCATTATTTACACACGCTGGCGCACAACTTACCCATATTTACTTCAACCATATTATTACTGGCGTTTTTTATGCTACTCATAATGTCGGGTATAAAGGAGTCGTCGGGGGTGGCCATTTTTATTTTTATAGTTCATTTGTTATCGATGTTTTTATTAATAGCAAGTGCAGTTTGGTTTGTGGCAGCCAACGGATTGGCCGTCATTACCCAAAACTTTACCCTGCCGGTAAACGGTAGTATTGGTATAGCATTGTTTTTAGGATTTAGTACAGCCATGCTTGGTATATCGGGGTTTGAAAGCTCGGCTAATTTTGTTGAAGAACAGCAGCCGGGCGTATTTAGCAAAACCTTGCGTAATATGTGGTTGGCCGTAAGTATTATTAACCCTTTAATGGCGCTGGCCATTATAGCGGTAATACCCATACAGGCGGTGGGGCCAAACCAGGAGTCATTACTGTCGTATGTAGGGGGCCGTGCTGGTGGTACAACGTTATCAACCATTATTTCGGTAGATGCTGTATTGGTTTTAAGTGGAGCGGTACTTACCTCTTATATTGGTGTATCGGGCTTAATGAAGCGGATGACCCTTGACAGGATATTACCCCAGTTTTTAATTAAAGAAAATGCAAAAGGCAGCTCCCCCCGTATATTGATTTTATTTTTTTTATTGTGTGTTTCAGTATTGCAAATAACAAAAGGCGAGCTGGGGCCATTGGCCGGGGTATACACCATTTCGTTTTTACTGGTGATGGCATATTTTGGCTTCGGTAATTTTTTGCTCAAGATGAAAAGAGCCAGGTTACCCCGGCCCGAATACGCCAAAACCTACATAGTTGCCATTGCAGTAACAGCAGTTTTGGTAGCTATTTATGGCAATGTGAGCCTTCACCCCGATTACCTGGTAGTATTTCTACAGTATTTCATACCAGCCATTCTTTTAATTTCGTTGCTGCTAAACCGTAAAGTGGTACTGCAATACCTTTTAATTATTTTAAAAAGCGTTTTTGACGGCTTGCGCGACCAGTTGCGGAAAAGCGAGATATTGCTGACAAGAAAAATCACCCGGCTTTCGCACCAGCAGTTTGTTTACTTTTCAAAGGCCGACGATATATCGGCACTTAACCGGGCAATACTGTATGTGAGAGATAACGAAATAACCAGCAAACTCAAAATTGTAACCGTCATTAACGAAAAGAAACAGGTAACAGAAGCTTTTATGGACGATTTTGATACCCTTGACCGGGCTTACCCCGAAATTGATATTGAATACATACAAATAATGGGATCGTTTGGTCCCGATTTGATTAATGAATTATCAGCAAAATGGAAGATACCTACCAACTTTATGTTCATTAGCTCGCCGGGCAATCGTTTTACCTATCGTATATCCGAGTTAAATGGGGTTAGGTTAATTATGTAAATGGTAAAACTCACTTGGCAAAATTTATACTGCCTGTAGCTTATTTTATGTTAGTTGCCGCATTGTTAAACTGTTAACGAAAACAATACATATTGTTAACTATTACATAATTGAACCAACGCAATACGGTAATAACCCCTCGGTTAACTTTGCACAAATTAATATTTATGAAAAAATGTAATCCATTATTGGTCAAGGCGTTGCTGTGCCTTTTCTGTTTTATTCAAACCTTTGTTAATGCCCAGGTTCCATTGGTTACCGGCAGGGTGGTTAACGGTGCAAACGGGCAGCCGGTAGAAGCGGCAACCGTATCGGTACAAAATGCAAAAGCCATGGCGATAACAAATACCGATGGCCGGTTTTCAATTAATGCCGCACAGGGCGATGTACTTGTTATATCATATGTAGGCTTTGAAAACTTTACAATACCGGTTACCGGAAAATTTTTAACCGTTGAATTAAGTAGCAGCGCAAACGAATTAAATGAAGTAGTGGTAACAGCCCTCGGCATAAAAAAAGAAACGAAAAAGCTTGGTTATGCGGTGCAGGAAGTGAAGGGTTCGGACATCATTAAAGCACGGGAACCCAACCCCATCAATAGCCTGGTGGGTAAGGTAGCGGGCCTAACGGTAGGTGCCTCGTCTGAAATGCTGCAGGGACCAGCATTGTTGCTGCGTGGTCAATCTGTAGGCCTTTTTGTGGTAGATGGTGTACCCATTAACTCCGATACCTGGAACATTAGCCCCGACGATATTGAAACCTTTACGGTGCTAAAAGGAGCAACTGCGGCTGCGCTGTATGGCTTTAGAGGTATAAACGGAGCCATCATGATTACCACCAAAAGAGGAACAAAAGATAAGAGAGGATATTCCATCGATTTCAACTCATCTACCATGGTTGACAATGGGTTTAACGCAATACCAAAAGTGCAGGACCAATATGGCCCCGGCGACCACGGCAAATATGGTTTTGTAGATGGACGGGGTAGCGGCACCAACGATGCCGATTACGATGTTTGGGGTCCTAAATTTGAAGGCCAGCTTATTCCTCAATATGATAGCCCGGTTGACCCTGTAACCGGCGTTCGCAGCGGCACTCCATGGGTAGCCCGCGGCAAAAACAATCTTACCCGCTTTTTAGAGCCCGGCCTCCTTTCAACTAACAATCTCGCCGTATCGGCCAAAACCGATAAGTACGATCTGCGCTTTTCTATGTCACACACGTACCAAAAAGCCATCGTTCCAAACATGAAGCTGAACATCAGCAATTTCAATATTTCGGCTGGCTATAACTTTAGCGATAAGCTGAGGCTGGAGTCGTACCTAAATTACAATCGCCAGTATTCGCCCAATTTTCCCGATGTAAACTATGGCCCCAACAGCCTTATCTATAACATTATTATTTGGGGTGGTGCCGATTGGAATATTGATGATATGAAAAATTATTGGCAGCCAGGCAAAGAAGGCGTACAAAGTATTTATGCAGAGTATACCCGCTACCACAATCCGTATTTTGTGGTAAACGAATGGTTGCGTGGCCATTACAAAACCGATATAAATGGCAACCTGAAACTGTCGTATAAAATAGCCAAAAACCTCGATGCTTTTGTACGCACACAGGTTACTACCTACGATCTTTTCCGAAACGAAAAATTACCTTATTCTGCACACCCTTATGGCCGCGAAGAAGGTAAAGGGGATTACCGCGAAGACAAACGTACATTGTTTGAAAACAATACCGACCTGTTGGTCACTTATCAAAAAAACCGCATTGCTTCTTTTATTGACCTGAAAGCTTCGGTGGGTGGCAACATTCGCTCGTTTAGGTACAATAGCAGCTTTGTAACTACCGATTACCTTAACGTACCTGGTCTGTACACCTTCGCCAATAGCCGTAACCCATTAAGGGCAAACAATTTTCAAAGCCAGATGATTGTTTTGAGTACTTATGGTTATGCTGATGTAAGCTTTAGCAAATACGCCAATCTTTCAGTAACCGGCCGTGTAGATAAAATTTCAACATTGCCTAAGGACAACCAAACGTTCTTTTACCCCTCAGTATCACTTAGTACGGTACTGTCAGACTATCTCAATTTGCCAAAAGCAATTGACCTGTTAAAGGTGCGTGGCTCGTATGCCAACGTAAAAGGTGGGCTAACTACCGGTAGTATAGGAGCTACACCCCAGGCCTCTTACCCAATTGGTTACGGTTTCGAATATTATTCGTCCTATGATGGTCCAACCTACGAAAACAGCAACGTGTATAGTACCCCTATCGTGTACAGCAACCAGGTAGGCGCCTACTATACCGATGTATTGGCCAACCCTAATCTTCAGCCTTTTAGCAATACTACCTACGAAACAGGGTTTGATGTAAGGTTATTAAAGCGTTTTGGCCTGGGCGTTACCTACTATGTTTCTCAACTGGGACCACAGATATTTAACCTCAACCGTTCTTCTTCTTCGGGCTACAATGCGTACAAAGAAAACGGTATTACCCGCCAGATAAAAGGTTGGGAAGTAACCGGAAATGCAACCGTTATAAAAAGCAAAAAATTTAACTGGAATGTGTTGGCCAACTGGTCTCAATACAAAGATGTGTTGAAAGAAATTTACCCCGGTATTAGCCAGTTGAGCAACTTTTTAACTATTGGTAGCCGCTATGATCAACTGGTGGGTACTGCTTTTGTAAAAACACCCGATGGACAGATTGTTAACGACGCCGGTGGCCGACCCATCCGCAACCCGGTAAGGCAGTTGCTGGGTTATACCAACCCCGATTGGATATGGAGTTTTATAAGTAACATGAGCTATAAAAATTTCCGTTTTGGCTTTCAGTTCGACGGTCGCGTAGGAGGTAATTTTATCAATTATATACAGCAACAAACCTACCGTGGTGGCCGCAACATAGCCACCGTGGAGGGCAAAATGGGCGATGCCAGGTACCAGGATTACATTGGCAAAAAATCGTGGGTAGGCGAAGGGGTGGTTATTAATAATGGTGTAAAACTTACCTATGATGCCTTGGGAAATGTAACCAATTATGCCGATCTTAAATATGGCGCCAACACCACTGCTACCTTTTTGCAGGACTATCTCAGCTTTTATTACAACACCAATGAGGCCAACCTGATTAGTAAAACCTTTGCCAAGCTGCGCGAAGTGACCGTTACCTATAATTTACCTGCCACCGTGTTGGGCCAAACATTTATGAAAGAAGCCAGCATATCGCTGGTGGGCCGCAACCTGTTGTACTTCTCCAAACATAAAGATGTAGACTTGGACCAGTATGCCGGCAGCGAAGGAAGAAGCACCTTGCAAACACCTACCACCAAGCGATATGGTGTTAATCTAAACATTACTTTTTAAAGCCTTCAAAATAATCAAATCATGAAAATCAGCTTTAATATAAAACCCATATTGGCCGCTACCCTCCTTATGCTGGGTACTGCCTGTACCAAACAGTACAACGACTTTGGCACCAACCCTAACCGGGCAGAAAGCGTACCACCCTCGCTTATATTTACGGCTGTTGCTAACTCCCTTAACGACGACGATCCGTGGAGCGATGTAACCCGTTTTTGCCAGTTTGATGTGTGCAATTACAATTATTATGGCGACCAGCGATACGATTGGACAGGTTCATCGTGGAACTATATTACCCTCAATAACATTGAGCAAATGGTTGCTGAATCAAAAAAACTGGGCTTGAAGGAGGTAAATCAATATGCCGCGGTTGCAAAGTTTTTTAAGGCATTTTTCTACTACCGTATGACCAACCTTAACGGCGACCTGCCTTTAAAAGATGCGCTGAAAGGGATTAATAATCCACAGCCCGCTTACAATACTCAAAAAGAAGTATTCAGGCAAATACTTACCTGGCTTGATGAAGCGAATACTGACATGGAAAGTATTATTGCAACCAATGGCGACCTACCGGTGGAAGGCGACATCTATTTTAGTAAGCTTAGTAGCTGGCGCAAAGTAAACAATGCGTTCAGGCTGCGGGTATTAATAGCCCTTAGCAAAAAGGAAAGTGATGCAGACCTGCAGGTAAAGCAACAATTTGCTACCCTTACCGGCAACAAAACAAAGTATCCTGTACCCGAAGGCATGGCCGATAACCTACAGTTTATATACAACGGTCTTAATAAATACCCCAGCAACCCCGACAACCTTGGCTTTGATGCTACCCGATATAATATGTCGGCTACGTACCTCAACAACCTGGTAACTTTAAAAGATCCGAGGGCCTTCATTACTGCTGAGCCTGCAAGTGCCCTTTTAAAAACGGGTAAAAAACCCGACGATATCACTGCTTATAATGGCGCTAATTCTGGTGAAGACCTCGCCGATATGTCGTCTAAAATGGCTGATGTCAGCAATGGTGCTTACAGTGTTCGCAGCAGGTCGCGATTTTATAGTAGCTATGTGGGCGAACCCGCTATCATAGTTGGCTATCCCGAATATTGCTTTAATATGGCCGAGGCCATCAACCGTGGTTGGATAACTGGCGATGCAGAAGATTGGTACAAAAAAGGCATGAAGGCCTCCATTGCGTTTTATGGTATACCGGCCAATGGCGCCAGTTCATTTAATATTAATAAAACGTTTCCTTATAACAGCCAGCCGGGCAGCACCACCTATACCATCCCCTTTGATTTTGATGGAAGTTATTACCAGCAAGCCCCGGTAAAATATGCAGGTAACAACGAAACCGGGTTGCGCCAGGTATTGTTACAAAAATACCTGGCGTTTTTTCAAAACTCAGGTTGGGAAGCCTATTTTAATTATCGCCGCACGGGTGTGCCTACCTTTTTAACCGGTACTGGTACTGGCAATGGCGGGATTATACCAAAAAGGTTTCAATACCCCAATAGCGAGCAGGTAAACAATACTACCAACTGGAAGGCGGCAACCAGCAGCCAGGGTTTTACCAACGATAACATTAACTCCGAAATGTGGTTAGTGAAATAATGAACACTATAATTTATCTAAACCCCTTTACCATATAAAAGCCAACGAACGGAATGGAAGCATTCCGTTCGTTGATTATAACAATCATTATGAAATCATTACTTTTTGTTTGCATTGCTTTTTATTGTTGTGCCCAAAACAACGCCATTGGCCAGCAAAACACCGAAAACCTGGTAATTGTAACCCTCGATGGCATGCGTTGGCAGGAAGTTTTTGGAGGGATAGACACCGCACTGGTTAACAATCCCGAATTTACTAAGGATCCAAAGGGTATTAATACCACTTTAGGGAGCACTGATAAGGACGAGCGCCGTAAAAAGCTGTTTCCATTTCTGTGGGGCACCATAGTAAATAATGGACAATTATATGGCAACAGGTGGGCTGGTAACAAAGTAGATGTCACCAATCCGTACCATTTTTCGTACCCGGGATATAACGAAATTTTTACCGGCTATGCCGATACTTCTGTTAACAGCAACGACAAAATCTATAATAAAAACATTAATGTACTTGAATATTTGAATAAGCAAAAAGGCTATGCCGGCAAAGTAGCTGCCTTTAGCACCTGGGATGTTTTTCCATACATTTTGAACGATAAACGCAGCGGTGTTTATGTAAATGCTGATGTGGATACCCTTAAGTTTACCAACCCCCAACTGCAGTTGATAAACGACATGCAGTTTTTAACCACACGGCCTATTGGTGTGCGGCCCGATGTTATTACCTACATGGCAGCCCGCGAATATTTAAAGGCTTATCAACCAAAAGTTTTATACCTAGCCTTTGACGAAACCGACGACTTTGCGCATGGTGGCATGTACGACCAATACCTAAAAAGCGCCCATGCCGAAGATGCCATGCTTGCCGACCTTTGGAAGACTTTGCAAAACATGCCTCAATACAAAGGCACCACCACCCTGCTGGTAACATGCGACCATGGCCGCGGAGACACCATAAAGAGCCAATGGAAAAGCCATGGTCCGGATATAAAAGAAAGCAGCCAGATATGGATGGCAATAATAGGCCCCGGCATTCAACCTAAAGGCGAAATAACACAAGCCGGGCAATTGTTTCAAAAACAATTAGCCCCTACCATGGCCGCACTGTTAGGTTTTAACTTTGTACCTAAACAAGGAGACGCCAAACCAATAGATGGGTTGGTAAAGAAATAGGTGATATTGGACATAGTCAATTATTTTGCAAGTTCGTATGATGGATAGCAGGTAGCTTTTTGTAGATTTATAATTGCGTGTTGTGGGTTTGAACAATTACGATACAGAAATTAACTTTATAGCCATGGGCTCATTTTGCGGGTAGAAAAGGAACTGGGTTGGCGGTTTTTGCGCCGTAGTTTCAGCGCGTTGGTAGCAAGAAAATACGTCATGGCTTTCTTGGGCCATAGGCCAACAAGTTGGTAGCAAAAAAATTACGTCAGGGTTTTTTGGGCTAAAGGCCCAACACGTTGGTAGGAAGAAAATATGTAAGCGGTTTTTGGGCCATATGCCCAACAAGTTGGTAGCAAAAGGCATACGACGGCGGTTTTTTGAGCCATAGGCCCAACACGTTGGTAGCAAAAAAAAAGAAGCAATTTTTAAGCTATCAGCTTATTTCGCGGATTAATTTTGGAAAAGCCTAGCTATATCACGTTTAAAAAAAATGCCCCAACAAAGAATAAACCGGTGAACGGAGCGTCGCAACCACCGTGGCCAAACCAACTAATGCTGACCCAAAAAATAAAATAGTGACAACAGAAAAATCTCAGGATATAACCGCAAACATCATGCACCTGTTTAAAACCCATGGCCACGCGGATTATGATGGCGAACCAGTTTCGCAACTTTCACATATGGTGCAGGCGGGCATGCAAGCCCACCTGCAGGGCTATGATAACGAGCTTATTATTGGTGCCTTTTTGCACGATATTGGCCACCTGCTAAAAGACCAGCCAAACACCGAAGACATGGGTGGCTTTGGCATTGTAAACCACGAAGGGCTAGGTGCCGCATACCTCGTTGCCAATGGATTTTCGGCGCGGGTGTGTGCCGTTGTAAACAAGCACGTAGATGCTAAGCGCTACCTGGTAGCTACCAATGAAGACTATGCAACAAAACTTTCGGCAGCCAGCCAGCAAACATTGATTTACCAGGGTGGCCCCATGACTGGTTGCGAGGCGGAAATGTTTGCGCAGCATTTATATTTTGACGACATTATACAGGTGCGTTTGTGGGACGAACAATCGAAAGAAACGGACCTCGCCCTATACCCTCTCAGCTTTTTTGAAGAACTGATTAACCAACATTTACAAATTAATAAAACCAAATGAGCAACCCAATAGAACTGGTGGTGTTTGACATTGCGGGTACCACCGTAGCCGATGATGGCGAAATAGCCCTGGCCTTTCAGCAGGCTATGCAAAACTATGGTTACACTATTGCTGTACAAAAAATAAACCCGCTGATGGGCTACAAAAAACCCGAGGCTATTAAAAAAATGTTGCTGGAGTTTGAGGCCGACAACGACAAAATAACCGACGATTTTGTAAACGAAATACACGACCAGTTTTTAAAAGAAATGGTGCATTTTTATCAAACAACAGAAGAAATAAAACCTTTGCCAAACGCTTTGAGGGTGTTTGAAGAATTAAAGCAGCGAGGCATACAAATAGGGTTGGACACTGGTTTCGGTAAACCAATTACAGACGTTATTATGGACCGGCTGGGCTGGCTAAAAAATGATATTGTACAGGCCGTTGTATCCAGCAGCGAGGTACCGGAAGGCCGACCGAAGCCCTACATGATTAACGAAATTATGCGGCTAACCGGTGTTACTGATACGACAAAAATTATTAAGATTGGCGACACCGAAGTAGATGTAATGGAAGGAAAGAATGCAGGTTGTTTATATTCTATTGCCATTACCACCGGCGCCTTTACCCGCGAAGCGTTAGAGCCTTATGAGCCATCGTTTATCATAAACGACCTGGCAGAATTGTTACCGATCATTAACAATGTAGCATAGCCCATGTTGGTTTACCAGCCCTTACAAAAACGTCTGGATGCGGCCGCCCCATGGGTAATACCCGTGTATGCGGCTCTTTGCTCGTTTGGGGTATACTTCTGCATGTATGCTTTTCGCAAACCGTTTACTGCCGCCGGTTTTGAAGGCCAATACTTTTTGCAGATAAATTATAAGGTGTGGCTGGTAACGGCGCAGGTGGTAGGTTATATGCTCAGCAAATTTTATGGTATTAAATTTATTTCCGCCATCCATTCGCACAAGCGTGGCGGTACCATTATTAAACTCATATTATTGTCGTGGGTAGCCTTGTTGCTGTTTGCAGTTACCCCAAATCCTTACAACATTGTGTTTCTTTTTGCCAATGGCTTTCCGCTGGGTATGGTGTGGGGGCTGGTATTTGGTTATTTGGAAGGTAGAAGGCAAACCGAGTTTATGGGAGCGGTACTTTCTATCAGCTTCATTTTTTCGAGTGGGGTGGTTAAGAGTATTGGAAAAACATTGTTGCTAAACAACGTAACCGGCCATTGGATGCCTTTTTTAACAGGGGCTTTGTTTGTAGTGCCCATGATATTGTTTACGGTTTTACTAAACCAGGTACCGCCGCCATCGGCTGCTGATATAGCCTTGCGCAGCGTTCGTAACCCCATGACCAAACAGGAGCGGAAAGACTTTATACAAATGTTTCTGCCGGGTATTGTTACCATTGTGCTCACGTATGTTTTGCTTACCATTCTTCGCGACTTCCGCGATAACTTTGCCAACGAAATATGGACTGAGCTGGGATTTGCCGGGCAGGCGGGTATTTTTACCCGAACCGAAATACCGATAAGCATTATTGTATTGGTATGTATGAGCCTGTTGATATTGGTAAAAAATAACCTGAGGGCTTTTATGATCAATCACTTCATCATTACTTTTGGATATGCACTGGCATTGCTGGCCACCCTGTTATTTACCGGCAAATACATAGGGCCTGTTATGTGGATGACCATGATCGGTACCGGCTTGTACCTTAGCTATGTACCATTTAATGCATTGTATTTTGAACGGATGATTGCCAGCTACCGCGTAAAAGGAAACGTAGGTTTTATTATGTACGTGGCCGACGCGTTTGGCTATTTGGGCAGTGTAGCCATTTTATTTTTAAAAGAATTTTTGGGCTTTACTGTTTCGTGGACCAGCTTTTTTGTAGATGCTGTGTATATTATTTGTACGGCAGGTATTGCCGGCACATTAATATCGGCTTTGTATTTCAGGCGAAAATATTATTTAACACAAACCGATATTGCAAAAGCATATGCCGCATAAAAAAGCTATAGTTACAGGGGCAGGTATTGTAGGCCTTGCCCTGGCCCGCAGCCTGGGCCAAAGGGGATACAAAGTGACCGTATTTGAGCGGAATGAAAAAGCCGTGGGTGCTTCCATTCGCAACTTTGGTATGTTGTGGCCCATTGGCCAACCCAATGGAAAGTTATACGACCGGGCATTACGCAGTAAATCCATTTGGAAAGAAGTGTGCGATGAAGCAGGGCTTTGGTACGAAGAAAGAGGTAGCCTTCATTTGGCGTATAATGAACTGGAAGCAACGGTCATAAACGAATTTGTTGATGCGAATAAAGGAATGCGGCCGGTAAGTGTGCTAAGTGCTGCAGAAGCCATTACTGCCAGTGAAGCAGTAAACCCTGGCAACCTTTTGGCTGCATTGCACAGCAATGATGAGATGATTATAGAACCAAGGGTGGCGATAGAAAAACTGCCCGCATACCTGAAAGAAAAATATGGGGTGCAATTTTATTTTAATACCGCTGTCACCGCCATCAATCATCCGCAGGTAAAAACGGGTGCCGGTACATTTAGTGCCGACGAAATATTTGTTTGCAGCGGTGTTGATTTTGAAACCTTGTACCCGGAGATATACAGCGAAAGCGGTTTTACCAAATGCAAACTACAAATGATGCGGCTGGTAGCGCAACCTAAACAATGGCGTATTGGACCGAGCTTGTGCGGAGGTCTGTCGCTTATACATTACAAAAGTTTCCAGGCAGCCGCATCGTTACCTGCCTTGCAGGAACATTACCGGCATACGATGCCCGATTACCTGCAATTGGGTATACATGTAATGGTATCGCAAAATAACGAGGGTGAACTTACCATTGGCGATAGCCATGAGTATGGGCTGGTACACGACCCGTTTGATAAGCAGTTGATTAACGACCTGATAATAAATTACCTGCAGCAGTTTGCCCAGTTTAAAAACTGGAAAATGATACAGAGCTGGAACGGTATTTACCCTAAACTGACCACTGGCAAAACCGATTTTGTGTATAGTCCGCAAGAAGGAGTAACCATAGTTAATGGGCTTGGTGGCGCCGGCATGACCCTGTCGTTTGGGTTGGCGGAGGAAGTTTGTGAAGGGATGGCTGTGACGGTGTGATTGATATGCCGGCTGCTGATCCGGTTGTAATTTTTTTAGCGGTTACGAATAAAAATAGATGGAAACAAACCTCAAACCGCTCTCTTTTACTGCTTTATTCTTCAAAATTTTCATCTTCAGATACATCATCTGTCAATAGCTGCTCATCGCCATTTTTGTGCATTTGCTTAAATGCTTCTCCCAATTTTTTCTTGGCGTAGGTATTGGTTGTAGAATTATATACCCGCCTTCAAGTACCAGTTCGATCTTGTCGCCGATATTATATTTTTCAAGTAGTATAATTGCCTTAGTGTTACAAAAGTTGATAACAGAGAGTTCCATTGAATACTATTTTGTAATTGTAAAATTTTAAAACTTCCACCTTCACATTGTAGTGATTACCGGGATTAATCAAACCGAAGGATTTTATTTATAAAAATCCGGTTAATAATTCATCTGGCCTATACTTTAAGAAACTGTTTGAATTTGGACTTTAATATTCACTTTGTAGCCTGGGAGTGTTGTTTGTTATTTGTATATTATGTGTTGGATCGTCCTACAATTGGCACGGGGGGATAAAAATATTGTATTTAAATCTTGGAATTTTAATCCATAAGATGCAAAGATTTTATTTCGATACTTCTGTTTTTGGTGGTGTGTTTGACAAGGAATTTGATGAGGTGACGCTGCAACTTTTTGAGAGAGTTATGTTAGAACAAGTTATTTGTGTATTCTAAGACTTGACAGAAACTGAATGATTAAATGCGCCTTGAAAATGTCAAAGAGCATTTTAAGAAACTGCCAAAAAGCAATATCGAAAGAGTAATTGTGACAAACGAGATATTAACGCTTGCTTCTAAATATGTATCTGAAATAGTGGTAGGTCAAACAAGTTTTGACGACCGTATACACATTGCAACTGCAACACATTACAAGGCAGATATTTTAGTAAGTTGGAATTTCAAGCACATCGTAAATGTTTATAGAATTCGTGGCTACAACTCCATCAACATTCAATCAAATTAATAATCATTAGAAATACGTTCACCAAAAGAAATTAAAGAATATGAAGACTGAAACTAAAAAGCCCATACAAGAAAAAGAGTTTGACACAGTCAAAACCTTTAGAGCCATAAAGGACAAAATTTTATTAGATATGTCTGATATGAACTTTGAGCAAATCAAAGAATATTTGAAATCAAATAGTGCCAAACTTTACACGAAATAGTACAGCACAAGGTCGGTTTGGCAATGTGGTTTGCCCACGCACTTTAACTGGCTTTTTGTTCGCTATTCGGCTGTGATTCCAGCCTACGAATATCGCAGGGTAATCTCTTAAAAAGTAAAGGCTGCTAAAAACCGGTATAAATAGGTTTAAAAAACTTCTAAGTGTTCGCTGTTAAACGGTTGGGTGGTCTTAAGGCAACCTCTTGCTATGCGTGCGGGAACTTCAACCCACTTGTACGTCTTAGGTGTCATTTGTCTACTGCTTCCAAACCAATTTATTAGTAAACTGTTCCAGCTTTAAACCGGGTTGTTGGTGTTATTGACTAATACCTGTACCTACTTTCATAAATTCACTTATCATCCTCACCTCGTCCTTTGCTAAACGTTCTGAACCTTCAATAAAGTCAACAGCCACCGTTTTTGCACTTCGTTCCATTGTCGGTAATTTTTTAACACTATCAATTTACAAAATATACCCTATCTATAAATTGACAAATTGCCATTGATACCATTTGGCTGCCCAACGCCATAACCATTGTAAATAAACAGCAGGCTACTTTGGACGTACGCCGATCAAGATGTTTAAAATTGACTGTTACACCTTACATTTACTTTTCTAAAATAAGTGTATAAAACACCCTTTTGTTATATGAAAAAATTGTTGTGGCTACTTGTGGTAGCAGCGTCTCTGTTGTATGTTGGTTGTAGTAAAAAAAGAACCGGCAAACCCCGTGTATTGGTTTTTAGCAAAACGGGAGGCTTTGTGCATAGTTCCATCCCTAATGGCATTGCCGCTATTCAAAAACTAGGTTCCGAAAATGGATATGATGTTGACACTACCAAAAACGCAGATATTTTTAATGACGACTCGTTGCAGCAATATGCCACGGTAGTTTTTTTAAGCACTACCGGCGATGTGTTGAACGCAAAACAGGAAACTGCCTTTGAGCGCTACATACAATCAGGCGGCGGCTATGTGGGCATACACGCAGCGGCCGATACTGAGTACGATTGGGGCTGGTATGGCCGCCTGGTTGGTGGCTATTTTCAGGACCACCCTGGTATTAACGATACCTTTCCTAATGTACAGGAAGGCGTAATGGTGGTGCAGGATGCCAATAACCCCGCCACTAAACATTTGCCCAAACAATGGAAACGCACCGATGAATTTTATAGCTATAAAAAGCTAAATCCCGATGCAAAGGTGCTTATGACTATTGATGAGGCCAGTTACAAAGGCGGTGTTAAAATGGGCACTCACCCAATGGCCTGGTATCACGACTTTGATGGTGGCCGTGCCTTTTACACCGCCCTTGGCCACACCGACGGCGGCTATAGCGACGACAATTTTTTGAAACAGTTGCAGGGCGGTATTCAATATGCAATTGGTGACAATAACCAACTTGATTATGCAAAAGCCAAAAGCAAATATGCACCCGACGAAGACCGCTTTAGCAAAACAGTTTTAACAGAGGGCGAGTTTTTTGAGCCAACCGAAATGACCATTCTGCCCAATTTTGATATATTGGTGTTACAGCGTCGTGGCGAAATCATGCTATATAAAAATGAAACAAAAAAGGTAAAGCAGGTGGGCTTTTTTAATGTGTACTACAAAACCGTTAATACGCCGGGCGTAAACGCAGAAGAGGGAATGCTTGGCATGGCAAAAGACCCCAATTTTAGTAAAAACAATTTTGTCTACATATTTTACAGTCCCGCCGAAGCAGAGGTAAACCGCCTTTCCCGCTTCGTGTTTAAAAACGATACGCTTGATAAGGCTACCGAAAAAGTAGTTTTAGATGTAAAATCGGACCGCGAAATTTGTTGCCACACCGGTGGCAGTATTGCTTTTGGTCCCGATGGATTATTGTATGTATCTACCGGCGATAACTCCACTCCGTTTGATGAACCTGGCGTAAAATATGTAAACCATGGCTTTGGTCCGTTAAACGATGTTCCCGGTCACGCCCAATACGATGCACGCCGGTCGGCGAGCAACACCAACGACCTGCGCGGTAAAATTATTCGTATACGGGTAAAAGACGATGGCAGTTACGAAATACCCGAAGGCAACCTGTTTGCTAAAGGCACCGACAAAACACGCCCCGAAATTTATGTAATGGGCAACCGTAACCCATATCGCATATCAATAGATCCCAAAAACAGCTTTTTGTATTGGGGCGAAGTTGGTCCCGATGCTAACAAGGACAGCCTTGGCATTAGAGGCTCAAGGGGTTACGACGAATTAAACCAGGCACGTAAGGCAGGGTATTTTGGCTGGCCGTTATTTGTAGGCAACAATTATGCTTACAACCGGTACGATTATGCTAACGGCCAATCGGGGCCCGCATACGATGCAGCCAAACCGGTGAACGAGTCAAAAAACAATACAGGCCTTACCGAATTACCGCCGGTAGCGCCTGCATTTATATGGTATCCTTATGCTGCCAGCCCCGATTTTCCGCAGGTAGGCTCCGGGGGCCGCAATGCCATGGCAGGGCCCGTGTATTATACTGATATGTTTCCTAAAGAAAGCCGTATGCCCGATTATTACAACGGCAAATTGTTTATGTACGATTGGATTAGGGGTTGGATAAAAGTAGTAACCATGCTGCCCAACGGCGATTTTGATAAAATGGAACCATTTATGGCCAACACCAAACTTAATTCTGTAATAGACATGGAGGTGGGACCTGATGGAAAGTTGTACCAATTGGAGTATGGTAGCGGCTGGTTTAGTAAAAATCCCGATGCTGGCCTGTCACGTATTGACTTTAATGGCGGTAACCGCGCTCCTAAAATTGAAGAGGTGGCTCTTGACAAAACATCTGGCCAACTACCCTTTAAAGTAACCGCTACCACCAAAGCAGTCGATTTAGAAAACGATAAAATATCGTACACCTGGCACATGGGCGATGGCACAACCAAACAGACTACCATACCCAAAATTACTTATGAGTACAAAACGCCTGGCGACTACTTGATTACGGTGGAGGCTAAAGACAATAAGGGCGCCGCAGCAACCAGTAAGCCAGTAAGCCTGTATGCCGGCAATAAAGAACCTGATGTAAGTATTGCCGTATCCGGGGGCAATAGTTCGTTTTACATGCCGGGAAAACCTATAAACTATACAGTGTCAATTAACGACAACGATACGGCAAAAATAGATATGGCAAACCTTTTTGTGTCGGTAGAGTATGTTGAGGGTTTTGATAAATCGGCCAGCAAAATGGGCCACCAGCAAGGCGTGGCCGCCATTTCGGGCAAAGGCCTGATGGCGTCGCTCGATTGTAAAAGCTGTCATAAAGAAGCCGAGGCTTCTATTGGTCCATCGTACCAGCAGGTATCGCAAAAATACCAGGGCGATAAAAAGGCCATGAGTTACCTTACCAACAAAATAATGAAGGGCGGCGCGGGGGTTTGGGGCGAAGTAGCCATGCCGGCACATGCCAGTATTCCGCAGGGCGATCTGCAACAAATAACAGGTTGGATTATGTCGCTGGCCGATAAAAGTCCCCGTAAAAAATCGTTGCCAATGGCAGGCACCATTATACCCGAGGCAAGTAAAAAGCCCGGAACTACTATGGTAATATCGGCCAGTTATACCGATAAAGGGGGTAACAACATTAAAGCACTCACGGGTAATAACACGGTAGCGTTAAAAAATAATACCATGGGTTTTACCGGTAGTGAAGCTGTAAAAGGTTTCTCCTTTTACAAAATGGACGGTACAAATTTGGTGGTGTTTCCTGCCACCGAAGGTTGGTTTGCTATGGACAATGTAGACCTTGCAGGCGTAAGCTCGGTTACCATGGTTGCCGGCTGGCAAACACCTCCAAAAGGACAGGTAACCATTGAGGCACATTTGGATGGAACCAGTGGTAAATTGCTGGGGACCGGATCTATAGCTGCACCTACAGGCGCAACATCCGGCGGCGCCATTACCATACCAATAGCATCGGTAACCGATGGTAAAATGCATACCATCTATTTTGTATACAAACCGGCTGATGTTAATGCAACTATGCAGGCGGGTATAAGGTCGGCACAGTTTAATGCCAGGTAGCTGCTCACCTTTTTATAAAAAAATAAATGCCCTGTACCAGCGGGGCATTTTTTATTACGGGTGTATTTAACAATGACATGCTTTCTATTACCAAAAACACCAGGAGGATTTTTTAAAACGTAATTTATTAACCTCCGCCCTAACCGTTATTGATTGTAACTCATAACTTATAGCAAACTGCCCAACCGCACTGCTGCAAACGCTTTTGTTGGCGGCTGGTATTTTTTGTTATAGTCATGTTTTTAATATAAATCACAAGGCCGCCGCAATTACGCTTTCAACCTCTGATTTAATTGACCCGCTATAGCCAGCGTTACTGTAAATAATCTTTCCTGCTTTGTCAATAACAACAAATGTTGGAAAACCACTTACACCATATTTTTCAGCAACAGATTTTCCATTTAACAATACAGTATAATTACCTTTATACTTTTTGCAAAACCAATGTACGTCTTGTTTGGAATCGTAAGAGTTGATGCTAATAAGTGTAAAGTTTTTATCCTTGAATTTACTTTGTAGTTCATTTAAATAAGGTACGCTCTGTATACATGGTCCACAATTTTTTATCCAAAAGTCTATTAAAATAACTTGCCCTTTTAATTGGCCTAGCGAAATTGATTTATTGTTGTTATAAATGTTTAGCGTCCATTGTGGTGCTAAAGAACCTTTCGATAACAATTGTTTCTTAGGTGTCTCTCCAGCCAGTTTATAATCATTTTTATAGGTTGAATAATACCACGATAATTCAGATGGAGTAGCGATGTTGGTTTTAATATTTGTAAAAACCGTTTTTATGAAATCACTACTCAAATCATTTGTCTGTATTACCTGAAATGGCAAGCCGCTATTTTTCGCTACAATAATTTTATAAATGAAGTTGCTTTTTGTTGTCATAGCATCAAAGCCAAGACCCAAATTTTGTATTCTACGTTTTCCTATATTTATACTAATTACATTGTATAAGGTGTTATTTATTAAAGTGTCGCTAACATATTTAATGGCGGCATTATCACTTATTAATAAAGGCAACACACTCCTAAGAGTGATAATTGAGTTGTATAATACTTGCAGGCTATTAAATATGCTTTTATCAGGATGATCGTTTACTGAAATAGTTTTAGCCTTTTTATTTAAATCAAATCTTTCGGTTCCATTAAAAATCTGTTTTGAGGTAGTGTCATCAATTTGATATTTAAATCCAATTATTGTGTCGTTGGATTGGAAATCATAATAGCCAGTCCACTTTGAGATATACCGATAGTTCTCTGACGAATAATTAAGTTCCCTGGTGTTGTCGTACCTAATATTTTTAAAGCTGCTTATTTTTTCAGATAATTTAACTAAAACGGAATTGGCTCTCTGTTGGAGCGAAATAGTATTTTGAGAATATCCAAAGCTGATCTTTAAAAGTAATAGAAACAAAACAAGGTAACATTTCATAGATATTATTTTTGCTTACAATAATATGAATAATCTCCTATTTACATGGTAAGTAGTCATGTTTACAGTCAGTTTATGATTTGCCATGTAAAGCTAAAAAACATGATGGTCAATAAATGTTTTTCATTTCTCTTTTTTAAAGTAAATGTTATCAATCAAATTTAGAAAGCTTCTAAGTAACTTACCACCGATTGCCTGGGCGGGTATCGAAGCCTGCCAATTTTAATAACACCCGATAATACTACAATATGAGCAAACCCTTACGCAGCGCCCAATGGTTTGGCCGCAAAGGAAAAGATGGTTTTATTTATCGTGCATGGATGAAAAACCAGGGTATACCCGATTATGAGTTTAACAACAAACCTATTATTGGTATTTGCAACACCTGGAGCGAGCTCACTCCCTGCAATGCCCATTTTAGGGAGTTGGCGGAGTCGGTAAAACGTGGTGTTAGCGAGGCTGGCGGTTTTCCGGTAGAGTTTCCGGTAATGTCGCTGGGCGAAACATTGATAAAGCCCACCGCCATGCTTTACCGCAACCTGGTAAGTATGGATGTGGAAGAAAGCATACGTGCCAACCCGGTAGATGGCGTAGTGTTGCTATGCGGTTGCGATAAAACTACGCCTGCACTGGTTATGGGTGCCTGTAGTGTAAATATCCCCAGCATTGTAGTATCGGGCGGGCCTATGCTTACCGGCCGTCATAAGGGCCTTAGCATTGGTACTACCGATGTGTGGCGCTACCACGACAACCTGCGGGCCAACAAAATTTTAGAAGAAGAACTATTAACTATAGAGGCTGCCATGTGCCGCAGTCGTGGCCACTGTGCGGTTATGGGTACCGCCTCCTCAATGGCCTGTATGGTGGAAGCGCTGGGTCTTACGCTTCCGGGCAATGCCGCCATACCCGCCGTTGACGCACGCCGCAAAGTGCTGGCACAATTGTCGGGCCTGCGCATTGTTGACATGGTAAAGCAAGACATTAAACCGTCGGACATATTGGTGAAAAAGGCATTTGAAAACGCTATTAAAGTGAATGCCGCCATTGGGGGCTCTACCAATTTTGTAATACACCTGCTGGCCATTGCAGGGCGCATAGGCGTTCCGCTTACGTTGCAGGAGTTTAACGGGCTTAGCGCCAATATTCCGCTGTTAGCCAACCTGCAGCCGTCGGGCCAGTTTTTTATGGAAGACTTGTTTTATGCCGGTGGTTTGCCGGTGGTGCTAAATGCGCTAAAAAGCGAGTTGCACAACGATTGCCTTACAGTAAACGGAAAAACCATTGGCGAAAATTGCGCCGATGCAACGTGCTACAACAGTGAGGTGGTTGCCTGCTTAGATAAACCTTTTAACACCGCCACAGGCCTGGCCGTGTTAAACGGAAATGTGTGCGAATATGGCGCAGTAATAAAACCCTCTGCCGCCAGCCCGCAATTAATGCAGCACACGGGCAGGGCCATTGTGTTTGAAAATATTGAAGATTTTAAAGCCCGTATTGATAGCGATGAGTTGGAGGTAGATGAGACGAGCATTTTGGTGCTGAAAAATGTTGGCCCCCGCGGTTACCCCGGCATGCCCGAAGTTGGCAATATGGGGCTACCTAAAAAAATGTTGGTTAAAGGTGTTACTGACATGGTACGTATTTCGGACGGGCGCATGAGTGGTACCGGGTTTGGTACCGTGGTGCTGCACGTATCGCCGGAGGCAGCCACCGGCAATAATTTTGCAGTATTGCAAACCGGCGATGTTATTACCCTTGACGTACCCGCCCGAACCCTAAATGTAGCACTGACTGATGCCGAACTACAGGAGCGCAAAAAGCATATAAAGCCACTAGAGCCTGCAGTTAGCCGTGGATACGCAGGTTTATATATAAAACATGTACAACAAGCCCATTTAGGTGCTGATATGGACTTTTTAGTAGGCGCATCGGGTAGCGAGGTGTTAAGGGATTCGCATTAAATTACTACCGACTCAAGGTTTATTTTTTGCCATCGGTGATCGATTGTTGTTTAAAAAAAGCCATCTATGAGTTTTAATGGAAAAGTAGCGATTGTAACCGGCGCCGGTCTCGGTATTGGTTTCGACATTTGCCAAAAGCTGGCCATGCAGGGCGCAAAGGTAGTTTTAAACGATGTGGATGGGCAGGTTTGCAGCAAGGCGGCCGAAATAATAAATCGTGCATTTGCAGGTAGTTGTATTGCCCTGCCGGGCGATGCAGGCAACATTGAATGCATTAACCAAATGGTGCAAACCGCTGTTGATAAGTTTGGTAAACTGGATATTGCCATTGCCAATGCAGGCATTACCCTGTTTGGAAATTTTTTTACCTACCAGCCAACCGATTTGTACGAAGTATTAAGGGTAAATGCCGGTGGCACATTTCTGCTTGCACAGGCAGCCGCTAGTCAAATAAAGCAACAGGGAAACGGTGGCTCACTTCTTTTTATGTCGTCGGTAACCGGCCACCAGGCACATAAAGACCTGGCAGCGTATAGTATGACCAAAGCGGCCATTGAAATGCTAGCCAGGAACCTTGTTATTGAACTATCGGAATATCAAATAAATGTAAACACTGTTGCCCCGGGCGCCACCTTAACCGAACGCACCCAAAACGATGCAGGGTACGAAGATACCTGGCGTAAACTTACCCCCATGAAACGACCCGGTACCGTAGCCGATGTGGCCGAAACGGTTTTGTTTTTAGTTTCGGAAAAGGCACGCCAAATTACCGGCCAAAGCCTGGTGGTTGATGGGGGATGGTCGTGTATCAGCCCATCGCCTTTTTAGATTGTAGAATGTTATTGTAAACATTTGTCACCTGGTTTGTTTTATTGTTTGGTGCTTACCTCCTGTGTGGTAAAACAACTAATATTTCTTTTTCATCGCACTTTTAAAAAGATAAAATTTTGCGCTGTTTGGTACCATCAATGCTGAACACCAGATCATGAAAAAAAAGCTAAATAAAATACCTACTGTACACGAGTGCGATCTTTAAAGTCATACAGGCAGGCTGCAACGCCTGACGAAGACAACTATAAAGCTGGGTTCAAAAATATTAAAACCTAATTGCGGAAAGTCATTTAAAAAGGTATAGTGTTTACGATCGCGGCACGGCTTTTCTACATATTCCATGTCACTTTTATTACAGGGTCAGTTGGTCAATGTTACCCTATAATAAACCCCCAAAGCAACAGAAGAATAATATTCATAATATTTTTACAAAGAAAAAACTGGTAGTAGCTTTCGTTTTTAGTAACACCAGTGTTTAATAACTTGCAGCATGCCTTTTCAATTAGTATCCCCCTACAGTCCCGCTGGCGACCAGCCCTCGGCCATTACCCAAATTACCGATGGATTATTGGACGGTGAGCGGTACCAAACCCTGTTGGGCGTTACCGGAAGTGGTAAAACCTTTACCATGGCCAATGTTATTCAAAATGTGCAGCGGCCAACCCTTGTGCTTACGCACAACAAAACATTGGTAGCGCAGTTATATGGGGAATTCAGACAGTTTTTTCCTGAAAATGCAGTGGGTTATTTTGTAAGCTATTACGACTATTACCAGCCCGAGGCATACATGCCCGTAAGCGACACCTACATAGAAAAAGACCAGAGCATAAACGAAGAGCTGGATAAACTACGGCTTCAGGCAACTGCCCAACTACTTAGCGGCCGAAGGGATATTGTGGTAGTGGCCAGCGTAAGCTGTATTTATGGTATGGGTAACCCCGTTGAATTTGAAAATGGTATTGTACGCATAAAGGTGGGCCAAAGTATTAGCCGCCAGGGCTTTTTGCATGCGTTGGTCAACAGCCTCTACAGCCGTAGCCAGGGCGATTTTAGCCGTGGCACGTTTAGGGTTAAAGGCGATACGGTTGATATTAACCTGCCCTATGTAGACTATGGCTACCGCATAACTTTTTTTGGCGATGAAATAGAGAGTATTGAAACCCTGGAATTGAGTACGGCCAAAAGAATTAGCTTGATGGAAGATGCCGCCATTTTTCCTGCAAACCTGTACCTGGCCCCAAAAGACATTATGCAGGAAGTGATGTACGAAATTCAGGATGAGATGGCCGCACAGGTAGAATATTTTAAAAATACCGGTAAATATATTGAAGCACAGCGCCTGGGCGAACGGGTTAACTACGACCTTGAAATGATACGCGAACTGGGCTTTTGTAATGGTATAGAAAACTACTCGCGGTTTTTTGACCGCCGCCGCCCCGGCACCCGGCCGTTCTGTTTGCTGGATTATTTTCCCAAAGATTTTTTGTGCATGATAGATGAAAGCCACCAAACGGTACCGCAGGTAGCTGGCATGTATGGCGGCGACAGAAGTCGAAAACTTACGCTGGTAGATTATGGATTTAGATTACCCAGCGCACTGGACAACCGCCCATTAAATTTTCACGAGTTTGAGGGAATGTTGCACCAGACCGTTTTTGTAAGCGCCACCCCCGGCGATTACGAACTGGAAAAAACCGGTGGTATTGTGGTTGAACAGATTGCCCGCCCAACCGGTCTGCTCGATCCGCCAATTGAAGTACGCCCCAGCGTAAACCAGATAGACGACCTGCTGGATGAAATAGACAAGCGGGTAAAAAAAGGCGACCGGGTGCTGGTAACCACGCTTACCAAGCGCATGGCAGAAGAAATGGATAAATACCTTGGCCGAATAGACATAAAAAGTAAATACATACACAGCGAAGTACAAACCCTTGACCGCGTAGAAATTTTACGACAGCTAAGGTTAGGCGAGATAGATGTGCTGGTAGGCGTAAACCTGCTAAGGGAAGGACTTGACCTGCCCGAAGTTTCGCTGGTGGCTATTTTGGATGCAGATAAAGAAGGTTTTTTACGCAACGAGCGATCGTTAACACAAACGGCTGGTCGTGCCGCCCGTAACATAGATGGACTGGTAATTTTTTACGCCGACACCATGACCGAAAGCATGCAACGCACCATTGACGAAACCACCCGCCGCCGCGAAAAACAGATAGCCTATAACCTGGAGCACGGAATTACGCCAATGACCATCCGCAAATCGGTAGAGCAGATTATGCAGCAAACGTCGGTGCTTGATATAAAAGGTTTTAACGAACACAGCCCTTATGCCGTTGTTGATGAAGGCGCACCACTGTTAGCCGCCGAACCCGAAGCTGTCTACCAAACCATACCTCAAAAAGAAAAAGCCATCAACCAAATAAAAAAACAAATGGAAAAGGCCGCCAAAGACCTTGACTTTATGGAAGCCGCCCGGTTACGTGACGTTATGTTTAAAATGCAGAAGGAACTGGAGGGGATGAGGTGAGGGTGATTGTTGGGAGTTGATGGTTGCTCGGTGTTGGAGGAAAAATAAGATGATACGGTTGGTGGTTTAATTGTACAGCAGGACAAAAGAAACTATCGCAAATACACCATTGGGAGGTTGGATTTACGAAAGTTCTATTTGAAAGGCTTGGGAGAGAGAAGTAAAGATTCGTATATTTATAAGTAAGCGGTAATTGTAAACGCACCTTAATACGAATCATAACACATGGCGATAACACAACAACGATTGCATAAAATTGACTTCCAACTATTAAAAAATCTCACCATTTTTACCTTGGACTTAGAACCAAATAACGTGACAGGTATTTTCGGTATCAATGGCAGCGGCAAATCTTCAATCATCTACTCAATTCTTTGCTTGTTTAAGCCTGGCGAAAGAGCACCATTACGAAGGAATTTTAAATTTAGCCAATTTTTCACTCACACCACCCATTCAAAATTTGTAGGAAGTTCCTTTAAAATGACTCATTCATTTAGACAAGATGCTGCGCCCTTAAGTGTAAATATTGAAAGAAATTATTCAAAAGCTGACAGATGGAATCCACGTTATACAGAGAGACCGCAGAGAGACGTTTACTTTGTAGGAATTAGCTCATGTGTACCAGAAATTGAATTAGAAAAGTCAGAAAGTTTAATCAATTTGACAACTGCTAATTTAACGGATGCACTATCGAATACAATTAGACAAAATGCAGAGAATATTTTGAACCGACAATACACCGAATATAATACCCATAACAATCCAAGAAATAAGCAATTTATTGGCGTAAGGCACAATGGCATTTCCTATTCATCTTTGAGTATGGGAGCAGGTGAACAGCGAACTTTTAAAATTCTTGATACCGTATTTCGTGCAGAATCATATTCTTTAATAATAATCGATGAAATTGATTTAACGCTTCACACAGATGCTTTAAACAGAATGATTGAGATTCTTCTTGCCAGGGCTATTGCAAAAAATCTTCAAATCATTTTTACAAGCCATAGAGAAGAACTTACTCAACGAACAGACATAAACATTCGACACATTCACCAAATTGGAACAAGGACATTATGCTTTAATGAAACCAATCCAGACTGCATATCAAGATTGACAGGAAATCAAATCAGACCAATTGATATATTTGTTGAAGATGACTTGGCGGAAGTAACAGTACAGAAGGTAATTGAAGAGTTACATATAAGGCGACATTGCACAATCAAGAGATTTGGTGCTATTGATAATAGCTTTTCCCTTGCAGCAGGTCTTTTTCTTAAAGGAGAAAACTTATCAAATATTCTCATACTGCTTGATAGTGACAATTACAGAACAGAGCCAGAAAGATTAACACAAATGCAAAAGTTTTTTTCCGGAACAGAAGTGCTAGCAGTACAAAACAGGACAAATGCGTTAAGCTGTTTTAAGCAATTAATTTTACCTGCTGCGACTTCGCCAGAACTTTATATTAATACTTCAATTAGGCAATTAGCGGACAATTCAGAAGTTACCAATGCTGCACTAACTATTAATGCTGTAGCCAACAAACATGACTTTGTAATTAGAATTGTACAGACATTAGGATACCAAGACAAAACGCAAGGATTAGTGAAGGTCGTTGACAAGTTGGCTACCACACCAGAATGGATTGATTATACTCAAGAGCTAAGAGATTGGCTTAATGATAGAATTCTAGTACTCAATCTAGTTGCGTGACCCGACCACAACTACCGCTTATATGGAGTTTGCCAAAATGGGGGCGGACGGAAGCCGTGTTTTAACTTTGTGTTTTTCAATTTAGCTTCATATCCAGCTTGACGTTATTAATTTAGTTATGTGCAAATCATCGACTGTTATTTATAAATTTAGCTTTAGTTAGCCGGGCGGACGGAATTCTATTTCCCCCACTTCGGTAAACCCTGTTCGTTAGCGGAAATTTAATCGCCAATAGCAGCACCCTACTACTAACATAATAACATATTACACATGCAGGTATTTGAAATTGGAAAGTTTCGTCCTGCTGGGTTCTCCTACACAGCCTTTGTGCTCCTGCCAATGGAACCCGGCATGGGACACATAGTCACCTAGGCTTTACGCTACAGTTAGTCTATAAAACAAGAGGAATTCAACCTGGTGCACAACATGACTAGGTTTGTTCCCGGTTAAGAGTTGCATGATTGCCGGCATTCATGCCGGGGTCACTGCCACACAAAGGCTAGGAAAAGAAGATTCCAGCAGAACCACAAACAAATCCAATTTGTTTGTGGTTCTGCATTATGAGGAGCTGATTTACGGGCTACATGATTGTCGATATGAATGTCAGTGTTAGTGCTACACATAAAGGTGAATATAGGTAGACCCCAGCAGGACATAAATTCCTTTCAAGGATTAGAACCTAGTGTCTTGCCATATTATTAAAAGTAATTCCTTCGTGCTGCTAGGTTATCCTTCATAACTTTTGCACGCCAGCCTTGGGAACCCGGCATGGAAGCGTAATTAAAGTAGACAAGTTGCCTCCGTGATTTTCCAGGGTCCCTGCCACCCACAAGGCTTTAATAAGGAAACCCCAGCAAGACAAAAAAGATTAGCTGTAGCAGAAGTGCTAATCACCACCGACCTCTACTAAAACCACCTGCTTATTTTGATCATAGAATATTTTGCCAACACGGTCTATATGTTCTTTCAAAGGTGTATTTAATATCCCTTCATACAACACGACATCAAATTTATAAGGAACAGGTAATGCTTCATTTAAAAGAGCGCTTAGGTTTAATACAATTGCATCATTACAATGTTTGCCTTTTATAGCCAGGTCAACATCACTTCCATTTTTATAGTTGCCCTTTGCCCTGCTGCCAAACACCAATACCTGCTCAATTTCAGGATAGTTGGAAATGGCATTTATAAGATGCTGGTAGCTTTTGTCAGTGATACCTAAAGCGTTCATGCTTCCTTTTTTAGCGTTAAATAAACCTCATACAATTCATCAAAATATTGATCGACAATCAGGTTGTAAGCCAGTACTGCATTGTGTTGGTTGTAAGTATGGGCCATCAGGTTTCTCTTCTGTAGCATATCCATCCACAAATCGCCATCCTTAATAATTTCATACATAAATCCTTCCTTAATGGTGTCCCTTGGAAATTTTACCACTACTTCTTTCTCCTCCAGAAAATCTTTTACTGTTTTCCATGCCAGTTCAAACGTAAATTCAAAAATGTGAATAATACCCGCCTTCTCCAACATAGATGGTTTTTCGGTGTTGACAGCCTCCTGTAATTGGCGAATTGCCATCTCAAAATTTTGAAATCGTTGCTTCCACCTCGTATCCTCGTTGCTCATATATGCAGATAATATTTTTTAAAATTACTCATCTTTATTTTATGTGCGTCGGCCCCCGTTAGTTTAAGTGTTCTGCGGCATACATAAACCTACAATGGTTGCAGGACTGTGTCCGGTAAAATAGGGTTGTCGCCCCGCTGGGTTTTCCTCCGTAGCTTTTGCGCTCCAGCTAAGAGAACCCGGCATGGGACACGTAAACACCAAACCTATACGCACCAGATAACGAGTAAAAAATAAAAAAAATGGTTTTGAACCAATAAAGAAGTTTCTATTCCGTTTGTAAAAAACATACCCTCTTTTCCCTGGTAAAACACCTCTAAAAAAATAACAGCCGCTTATCTTTCACTGTATCTATACGGAGCATTTTATAATCCAAAATATAATTTTGGTATACCCGCCAGGGCGCTTTATTGCCTTGACTGGGTAGTGTATTGGCTGATCTGGTAATGTATCCCGAGCTAAGATTAAGCAGTGGCATGGGTGTTAAACCGGTTTCAACGACTTTTGCCTGGCAGGTTTTGTAATGGTGCTTATCCAAATAGGTCAAAACCCGCGAAATGTATTCGCTTGTAAGGTCGCTTTTTAAGGTCCACGAAGCATTGGTGTAGCCAATAAAAACAAAAAAGTTCGGCAGGTCGCTTAATATTAAACCTTTATATACGAAAGATTTTGAAACATCAAATGGTTTGGAGTTGATTAATATTTTAACGCCTCCAAAGGCCAATAAATTAAGGCCTGTTGCCGTAACAATAATATCCGCTTCTATGCTTTTGCCGGATTTTAATACAATTCCATTTTTTGTAAAACGGTCTATGTGGTCGGTAATGATGGATGCTTTTCCTTTTCTAATAACTCTAAAGAAATTGCCGTCGGGGGCAATACAAAAGCGTTGCTCCCATGGATTATAATTTGGTATAAAATGAGGGTCGATGGGAAAATTACCCAGCTTTTTTTTAGCTCCATTAATAATGAACTTTTTCAATTGTTCAGGAAACGATCGGCAAAGATTGAAAAAGACGATCCCGAACAGGATATTCTTAACACGGATAAGTTTATGCGCCACCTTTTTTGGAAACATCCGTTTTAACAAGGTAGCAGCCTTATCGTTGTTGGGCAAAGCGCCAACATACGTAAGCGATTGTTGCAACATGGTAACATGTGCGGCTTCAATAGCAAGCTCGGGCACAATGGTAACAGCGGTTGCTCCACTACCAATAACAACAATTTTTTTATTGGCATGATGTAAGTTTTGAGGCCATTTTTGAGGATGAATGATTTGGCCCTCAAAATCTGATTAGCCGTCAAACGCCGGCATGTAGCCTTCATTATAGCTATAATAGCCGCTGCAACAAAAAATAAAACTGCACGTATAAACTGTTTCTTGCCCGGTTGCAACGTTTGAGGTTGTAACCGTCCACAATTTTTTTTAGTATCAAAATTGTATGAAACAGCCCGTTGCTGATACCTGATGTTGTTGGTAACATTGAACTCATTGGCGGCTTCGTTCAGGTATTTTAAAATGGAAGGCGCATCAGCAAAAGACTTTGGGTTATCCCATGTTTAAAAGGAGTAACCAAAAGTATACATATCAGAATCCGAACGAATGCCGGGATATTTAAACAAACTCCATGTACCACCAGGTTCGTTCCGTGCTTCTAAAATAATATATGTTTCACCAGGGTTTTTTCTTGATAAATGACACGCAGGCCCTATACCCGACAAACCAGCTCCAATTATAATGATATCGGCATGGGTAACAATCATTTATTTATTTTATTACTAAAGATATTGCCGGGCCTTTCATTTAACTATAAATCTTTAATAATTATCCGCTATTTGGTACACTCAATGCTGAATATAAAATCATGATAAAATAAGGATGAATAAAATTACTAACAGTATAAAAGTGTGCAACGGCTGATGAAAACTGTTAGAAAGCCCGGTTTCAAAATATAAGCACCAGAGTGGGGATAGTTATTAAATGTTTTTATAAAAGATTGCGTCGATAAATTGTTGAACGATGGATAATTTGCCGCGATTGCCTGCTATGTTTGGCTACCAGCGTGTTGGGCCGCTGGCCCAAAGAAGCTGGCAAATTACCATTGACCATTGACCATTGACCATTGACCATTTATCATTGACCATTGAGCATTTATCATTGACCATTGACCATTGACCATTGACCATTGACCATTCACCATTCACCATTCACTTTTAAAACCCAGTATCATCTTCAGTATTCCGCTCTCTCATAGGCCCTTCCATAGCCTGTTCTTCTGAACTGTTTAGTTCATGCGTATCCTGCTCGTACATTCCATTTAAATCGTCCATAATTGAGCCTTTCCACAGCTTTGTACCAATAAAATAAGCTGTGCGGCCTATCATGTGCGCTGCTACTGGTGCAGTAAGTAATAAAAATAATATAATGGCCAATACCCGCGAGGTAACCGACGAATTGTAGAAATAAACGGCTGCGCTGCCCAGCATCAACCCTACACCTAATGTTGCAGCTTTGGTGGTTACCGACACGCGAAGAAAAAAATCGGGCATGCGCACAAAACCTATGGCTGCCAACAGTATAAACAGGGCACCCGTGCCACTTAATATCATAATTAATATGTCAGTCATTTTTTTTTCGTCGTTGCAGGTAATACGAAAAGGCTACTGTACCCAAAAAGGCAATCAGCGCCAAAATCATGGCTATATCCAAAAAGGTTGGCTGGTTAGTAATTACGCTGTACATAGCAATAATGGCAATGCCAATGGTAATGAGCAAATCCAATGCTATTACACGGTCTACCACACCCGGCCCTTTTATAAACCTGATGAATACCAGCACCACCGAAATGCTGAGCACGGGTAAAATACCATAATATAAAAATTGATATAGGCTCATCGTAATATTTCAAGTAAGCGTTTTTCAAAACCATCTTTTATATTGCTAATAAATGCCTCTTTTGATTTAATGTACATGGCATGTACATACAGTACTTTTTTATCGTCCGACACATCAAGCGACAATGAGCCGGGGGTAAGGCTGATTAAATTGGCCAGTAGTGTAATCTCAAGGTCGGTTTTCGCTTCCAGCGGAATGCGCACGATGCCTGGCTTCATAAAAAACTTTGGCGTGACTACGTCAAAGGCCACCTCAAAGTTTGCCTTTATTAACTCGTACAAAAAGAAAAAGATAAAGCCGATGACCCTCGGGAACCGGCTGAAGTACTTATTATTTTCGCCCCGGCGCCCCAGCAGCCACAAAATAAAAAAGCTTAGTACAAATCCGAACACAAAGTTTACCAGCAAAAATTTACCGGTAAGCGCCATCCACACCAGAGATAGCAGCAGGTTAAGCAATAAAGGTTTACTCATGAACTTATTTTTAGCGTGGCGCCGTACCACCCAACACAGCACGTATATATGGGGTTGGGTCAATTAACTGGTCTGCAATATGATTAGAAACAGCCATGACGCTGCCAGCCCCAAGGCCTATATACACGGTAACCAGTGCAAGTAATATTACCGGGCCAATAAGCAGTGCCCTTTTTACCCAGGGCATTGTTTTAAAATCATCAGGCCCGCTTTCCCCGCTTTTCGGTTGGTCTTTCCAAAACACTTCTACCCACAACTTACCCACTACATACATGGTTACAAAACTGGCAAATATTATTGCAGCAACCGTACCATACGAGCCGGTGGCAAAACCTTCTTTAAGTAACAATATTTTTGGCCAAAACCCCGATAACGGTGGCGTGCCCACAACCGAAAAAAGCACCACCGCAATTACCAGCGATAGCATGGGGTACGTTGTATACATGCCGCCAAGGGCTTTTAGTTTAACGGTACCATGTATTTTATAAATGAGCCCGCTTATAAGAAAAAGGTTGGTTTTTACCATAATATCATGAATGAGGTAAAAGATAGCCCCGGTAAGGGCTAGTTGGGTAAATAGCCCCAGGCCCGCCATCATAAAGCCTATGTGGCACACTATTAGGTAAGAGAATATTTTACGTATATCAATTTTAACCATTGCTCCAAAAGCACCTGCAACAAGGGTAGCGATTGCGACAGCTAAAAAGGTATTTTGAATAAAAAGGTCGGGTACAAATACAATAGTAAACACCCGCAGTAAAGCATACACACCCACCTTGGTAAGCAGTCCTCCAAAAATGGCCGCAATGGCAGAGGGTGGGGTATGGTACGATGAAGGTAGCCAGAAGTACAACGGAAACACTGCGGACTTGATGCCAAAACCTGCAAAAAACAGCAAAGCAGTTACATTTACCAACCCCCTGTTGGTTAGTTGAGAAACTTTAAAAGCAAGGTCGGCCATGTTAAGGCTACCGGTTAGTCCGTATAAAATACCTATGGCGGTAAGAAAGATGACCGAGGCCAGCAGGTTCATGGTTACATACTTAATACCACCCTGAATTTGTGGCTTGCGGCCCCCAAGGGTAAGCAACACAAACGAAGCAATAATGATGACCTCAAACCATACATACAGGTTAAATAGATCGCCGGTAAGGAAGGCCCCGTTTAACCCCATCAACAAAAAATGTAGTATAGGAAAGTAGCCGAATTTCATTCGGGATTTGCTTACCCCAACAGTTGAAAAGATGCTGACCGCAAGGCCTGCAATGGCTGTAAGTAATATCATGGTACAGCTAAATACATCGGCTACCATAGTTATACCAAATGGCGCCGGCCAGCCACCGGCCTGCATGGTCTCAATACCATGGTACCAAACCTGTTTAAACTGTAATACACTTAATATTAGCACCAGCAAGTTGCCTGCCACGCTAACCACCCGCTTAGCCATTACAAAACGCCACAAAAACATTAGCACTACTGCTGTAAACATGTGGGCCAATATGGGTAATATGATGTTGTTGCCGGTCATAGATCGTCTTCGGTTGAGTTTAGGTCATCAAGGTCGTCGCTGTCTATTACGGTATACACCCGCTTTATTAAAATAATGGCAAATGCCTGCAGCCCAAAGCTAATAACAATGGCAGTAAGTATGAGCGCCTGTGGTATAGGATCGGCATATACATCGGTAAGCATTTTTGAGGCTTCACCAATAACCGGAGGTTTCCCTTTTACAATGCGCCCTAATAAAAAAATAAGCAGGTTGGCCCCGTTACCAAGCAATATGAGGCCAATAATAAGCTTAACAAGGCTACGCCGCAGTAGCATGTAAATGCCTGCACTGTATAGCACACCAATTAATAAAGTAAGTACTAACTCCATCAGGTATCTGTTGTTTCAGAAATGGTAAAAAGTATGGTGAGGGTAACCCCGATGACCACCAAAAAAACGCCGATGTCAAAAAACAGGGCAGAGCCAATCATTCCAACAACTGGCATGGGTTCACTAAACCATAAACTTTTCATAAACGCTTTGCCCAACAACATGGGTGCAAACCCACTTAGGAGCGAAATGGAAAGCCCGATAGGTATAAGCACCCCGGGAGGGTATTTCAGAAACCTTTTTGTTTTTTCAAGCCCGTTGGCAAATGCATGCAGTACAAAAGCCACCGAAGCAATGAGGCCCCCAATAAACCCTCCGCCAGGCTCATAGTGTCCGCGTAATAAAATAAATACGCTAAACAACAGCAGTAAGGGCAAAAGGTAGTTGGAAGCTGTTTGTAGAATGATAGAACGCATAGTTTTCTTTTTTTTAAGATGTAGGCAAAATGGCGCTGTCGCCCGAAAGAGCAATTATTATTCTTTTTCTTCTACACCTATTTTTAATTTAAGCATGCTATACACTCCTATGGCGGCAATGGTAAGCACTGTTATTTCCACCAGGGTGTCCAATCCTCTAAAATCAACCAATATTACGTTTACCACATTTTTTCCTTTGGCCAGTAAGTAAGCGTTCTCTGCATAATAACGACTTGTTTCTTTGCTCACTTTTTCATTTAGCACCTCAAGGGCAATAATGGACAATAAACCCCCAAAGGCCACCGATACAATTGCATCGCGAATTTTAGTACGGGGTTGTGTAAGTTTTAAAAAAGGGGGCAACCTAAAAAGCACCAGCACAAACAATACAACCGTTAAGGTGTCAATAGAAAATTGGGTCATGGCCAGGTCGGGGGCGCTGTAAAAAACAAACAACAGGCAAATGCAATAGCCCATTACGCCCATTGAACTAACGGCTATAAGCCGCGACGAGGTTTGAAGGGTTTTAATAATTGCCACTATCATTACTCCCACTATTGCCCCTTCGTATACGGTAATTTGCTGTAGCTGTTTTGTACTAACGTAAATGTTTACCCCCGTATATAGCTTATACGACAGAAGCACAACAATAAAGCACACAATTATTAATACATAGTTGCGTAAGTAACCGTTTTGAAACAAGGCAGTAAAACGATCGGCAAAATAAATGATTTTTTTTGCTGAGGTGGTAACCAGGTATTGTGGCGACCAATGTTTGAAAGGTTGAAGAATATCTATGAGCCGGGTAGCAGGTTTAAGCACAAAATACAATGCTACCCCGGCAGTAACAGTAATTGCACTTAACAGCAAAACGGTATTAAACCCATGCCATACCTTTAGCGATGTCTCCAGCCTTTCGCCCGCTACCGCAAGTACTACGGGATTGAGCAACGGCGCGTCAATAACCGACGGAAAAATGCCGACCACTATACCTGCTATACCCAGTAATAAGGGCGGCACCCACATTAGTGGCGACGGCAGGTGTACCTTTTGCATAGCAGCAGGCAACGATCCTGTAAACGGGGTAATACCAGCTACAAACCCTGCATACAACAACAATATATTGGTTAACACCGCCGCAATGGTATGCACCAGGTAGGCATCGCCCCCATGTAGGGTGCTTTCGTAAATAAGTTCTTTGCCTAAAAAACCAATTGAAAACGGTAGTCCGGCACTGGAAATAGCGGCCAATACACCTGCAAAAGCTACCGGCAGCAACACCTTACGTAAACCCCGCAACACGGTCACATCGCGTGTTCCGGTTTCGTGATCAATAATGCCCGCTATTAAAAAAAGCCCCGCTTTATACAAGGCATGCACCAATATAAAAACAGTAGCTGCGGTAATAGCTGCGGTGGTACCTATACCCAGCAAAAACACAATAATGCCAAGCGCTGAAATAGTAGAATACGCCAAAATACTTTTTAAATCAGTTCTGAACAATGCATGAAAAGCAGCATACACCATAGTTATACTACCTACAATTAATAAAGTACTGTTCCATATAATATTACAGCCAAGCACAGGGGTAAGCCTTGCCAGCAGGTAAATGCCTGCCTTTACCATTGTTGCCGAATGCAGGTAGGCCGAAACGGGTGTAGGCGCCTTCATAGCGCCCGGTAGCCAAAAGTGAAAAGGAAACTGTGCCGACTTGGTAAAGGCACCGGCCATCACTAACACCGCTGTGGTAGTATACCACTCGTGTGCAGCAAAGACATTCTTGTTTGCTACCATTGCGGCTATGGAATAATTGCCATTTATATTGCCCATAAGTACAAAACCTGCCAGCAGTAAAAAGCCGCCACCGCCCGTTATGGCCAACGCAAGCAAGGCGCTGCGCCGCGAAGCAGCTTCGTCGTTATTAAACCCAATAAGAAAAAAAGAACTGATGCTGGTAAGTTCCCAAAACACAAAAAGGGTAATTACATTATCGCTTAGCACAAGCCCCAGCATACTGGCCATAAATATGCACAGGTAGCAAAACAACCGGTCAAGATACTTGTGCCCCTTAAGGTAGGCGGCGGTATAGGCAAACACAAGGGTGCCAATACCCGTTATTAAAAGGCAAAATAGCAACGCTAATCCATCAAGGGTAAAATTAAGATCTACACCAAGGGCAGGTACCCAGGGGTAATTAAATGGTAGGCTACCCACAGCAACTGCGGGAGCCAATTGAAGAAAATAAATGAATAAAGCTACTGGTAGAAAAGATACCATTATTGAACCCGCACCTTTAATAAAGCGACCGGCCAAAAGCACCAGCAAGGCTACAATAAAACCCGAGAGTACAGCTATAAGCATATTTACATGTTAACCTTTAGTGCATAAAAATCCTGCCAGCCAAACCTTTTTTAGTTTAATGAGTGGACAAGGTTAGCGCTTACAACACATTGATTAATTAAACATTACTAATTGCTTTTGTTATAAACCGGCAAAATGTTCGGGATCACAAATCACAGGAAAACAAACGCTCAAGGCCCTGAGCAAAACCGTCGTTTTTTACAAAATACAAAAGAGATACAGCACAAGCGTAATGATGAATTGCTTAGGATACCAGGCATAACCGGGACACTGGTGATACCGGGGGTGCATTTTAAATTGAGTTTTTTTGTTAACCGACCACTGCATTTTGTGGATCTCCGGTTGCCTGCGCAAAATAAACATTTGTTCGCTCGTGTGTCACTACCCCAATTAAAGGAATACGCGTCAACTGATGGGATTTTTTTTTGTTACGAGCATTTTATTTTCAAGCTACATTCTTGTGTCACACCCTTGTACAGCATCTTTTTATGGCAGCTTTGACAGCACAATTATTTTAGGATAAAATCCATATTAATTATTGATATTTTTAACTATCCATTCGGCCATAAAGATTATTTGGTAAAGGTGTCAGCGAAATTATCTGTTTTTTAAGTTTACGCCAATGCAATTAATCGGGATACCGCCTTTTTTCATGGGGGCTTTTCTCAAATATTATTGCCACAATTTGCCGTGCACCTTTTTGCCAAATACCACAATAAAAGTTGAATGAATTACCGTATTTTTTAGCACCATGTTTCAGCAAGGTAAAAATTGGTACAACGGCTTGCGTGCCCAACACAAACTAATGCTGGCGTTTGCATTACACCGGGTGTATTGGTTTGTAATATGGCTGGTATTTAAACGGTTTATATTTAATGAGCAACGCTTTGTAGGCTATCACCCCTTTTACGCCACCCCTCATGGCATTTGTTGTGACCATCCCGTTTAACTGGCAAAAGGTGAAAGGCCTGTTTAGGATAGAGCAACAGCAAAAAAAGTATAGCTGCTTCATATTTTAGACTATTGCATTCCGTTTACTTCGTTTAATTAAAATGCCTTGCTACCGTTGGTTGTAGGGTAAAGAAGCATTTTATTACTTAGCTATGGTAGTTTATTACCCGGCACCTTTCCACGTAATAACCCGTTTAAAGCTATAGCAATTCGTTCTGCAATAGTTTGCTCCTTTTTAGCGCTGTACATCCGCTTTATTGCGGCCACCTGTTCGGATTCGGTCAATTTTACAAAAGCGGCATAAGCCAACGGTTCATCCCACAGGCAGGCCTCTGGTTCTGCTGGCACGCTTACCGGCAAATCGTCTTTGTATAATACCACCTGCACTATGTCGCCCGCCTGTTTTTCGATCTTTTTTCTTATAACAGCATTCACAGGTAAAAACAAATTGCCATTGCCCATTGGCATCGGGTAATACTTATTTATCTCCACACCATCTATTGTGCGGCGCACACGCACCCGGCCAAATTGTGCCTGTTTGTCGGGCAGTATTTCAGGTATGCGGGCATTGGTTCGCCCGCCTTTGCCTGCAAAGCGTTGCGGCACATATTGTTTATTTACCAGCGGTGTTTGCAAATAATTTTTATGGGCAAAAAAAAGCTACCCACTGCATTTTACAAAGGGTGAATGAGGGGGGGGCAAAGTGCGCAACGGGTTGAACATGGGTTTGTGGGATTACAAATTGTTTGCCCCGGTTTTGTGGAACTGCGTTGCTATAGCTTGCCGCAAAGCAAATAAAACAAAAACGGTTTGTGTGCGCCAACTTCCTGTTTATTTTAAATAATCTATAAATACTGTACTATGCTACCAGTGTCATTTTATTTGCAAAATGTCGTAATTCCACATCCGTTGGCTTCGGCTACGCTCCATCAACGGCATTTTACGTAGGACGTTTTACGATTGACATTTTACGTTTCACTATTGACTATTGACGTCCGTTTGCTTCGGCTACGCTCAGCCAAGGCATTTTACGTAGTACGTTTTACGATTGACGGTTTACGTTTTACGTTTCACTATTGAATATTAACGTCCGTAGGCTTCGGCTACGCTCAGTCAATGGCCAATCGCGTTTAATGTTTGTCGGCTGACGTTTCACCATTCACAATTAACCATTCCCATCCCTTGGCTTCGGCTACGCTCAGTCAACGACATTTTACGTAGCACGTTTTACGATTGACGGTTTACATTTTACGTTTCACTATTGACTATTGACGTCCGTTTGCTTCGGCTACGCTCAGCCAAGGGCATTTTACGTAGTACGTTTTACGATTGACGGTTTACATTC